>Ga0209281_1000098_pt1 | contig 226641 bp, 217 predicted proteins | sample MedtruBG_FD_187514 | JGI IMG/M metagenome (GOLD analysis project Ga0209281, IMG submission 187514) | Root nodule microbial communities of legume samples collected from California, USA - Medicago truncatula BG (SPAdes) (version 2) | ecosystem: Host-associated > Plants > Roots > Nodule | place...
TTCACTTCCATGAGCGTTTAAGGTCCATGAGACCTCGAGTCAGAGACTCTTGGCACTCGCCTTCAAACGCCCACACTTATCGGCTGTTAATTTTTAAAGAGCTTGAAATCGTTTCTGATTTCGTTCTGCTGTTTGCGTTTTGTCGCGTTCAGCAGAGAGAGCGATTATGGCATTCTTTTTTCGAGACTGTCAACAGATCGCTCTGTTTGTTTTTCTTGCTGTCTTCAGTGCTGATCGGCGCCTGCCGGATCTGCGCTGCGTTCAGCGAAGTCCATGACTGTAGCACGAAATTCGGCGTCTGCAACACCCTCGTCACACAATCGTGAATGTCCTGATCAAGGACTCACTCGGCGACCTGCTGCAGCTTCCTGTTGAAAAGCCGTTCGCTCGCCGCCTCCGGGTCGTCGCTGCGCAGCACTTCGTCGAGGTGGGGCGCCAGGAGGCGCGTGTCGGCGCGGAGGATGCGCTGCTTGATGGAGGCGATGCGCGACGGGTGCATCGAGAAGCTGCGCAGCCCCATGGCCAGCAGCAGGTCGGTGAAGGCCGGATCGCCCGCCATCTCGCCACAGACCCCCACGTGTTTGCCGGCCGAGCGGGCGTCGGCGATGGCGCGGGCAATCAGGGACAGCACCGCCGGATGCCACGGGTCATACAGATGGGAGACCGCCTCGTCGGCCCGGTCGATGGCCAGGGTGTACTGGATCAGGTCGTTCGTGCCGATGGAGACGAAGTCGAAGTGTTTCAGCAGCGTGGGCAGCATCAGTGCCGCGGCCGGCACCTCGATCATGGCGCCCACCTCCACATCGCCGTGCGGCTTGCCCGCCTCGTGCAACTGCTGCTTGGCCCGGGCCAGCGCATCGAGCACCTGGCGGACCTCGCCCAGGTGGGCCACCATCGGGATCAGCAGGCGCACCTTGCCCAGCGCGGCGGCCCGGAGGATCGCCCGCAGCTGCTGGCGGAACATGTTCGGCTCGGACAGGCTCCACCGGATGGCCCGCAGCCCGAGCGCCGGGTTCATCGTGTATTCGTGGCGCAGTTCGTGGACGGACAGCCGATCGAGCGGCTTGTCGGCCCCGATGTCGACGGTGCGGATGGTGACCGGCAACCCCTTCATGGCCTCGACCGCGTCCCGGTAGGCCTCGAACTGCTCTTCCTCACCGGGCAGCTCGCCCCCGCGGTTCATGAAAAGGAACTCGCTGCGGAACAGCCCCACCCCGACCGCCCCCGCCTCCAGCGCCGCCGGCGCGTCCACCGGCAGCTCGATGTTGGCCTGGAGCTCGACCCGCTCCCCGTCGAGCGTGACCGCCGGGGTATGCCGAAGACGCGACAGCCGGTCGCGCTCCAGCCCGCTCTGGCGCTGGCGGAAGCGGTATTCCTCCAGCACGATGGGTGACGGATCGACCACGACCACGCCGGAATCGCCGTCGATGACCACCCAGTCGTCCTGGCGGATCAGGTGGCTGGCCTCGCGGGCGCCCACCACGGCGGGGATGTCCATGCTGCGGGCGACGATGGCGGTGTGGGACGTCTTGCCGCCCACGTCGGTGACGAAGCCGGTGAAGACGCTGCGCTTGAACTGGAGCATGTCGGCCGGCGCGATGTCGTTGGCGACCAGCACCAGCGGATCCTCGCCGGCGAAGTCGCGGGGACTCACCCCGGGCGCCGGTGCATAGCTGGTGGAGGGCCCGCGGCCCATGGCCCGCAGCAACCGCTCGACGACCTGCTCCAGGTCGGCCTTGCGCTCGCGGAGGTAGTCGTCCTCCATTTCGTCGAACTGGCGCGCCAGCACCTCGAGTTGGGCCGACAGCGCCCACTCGGCGTTGTAGTGCCGCTCCCGGACCCATTGTTTCGTGGCCACGATCAGCGCGTCGTCGCGCAGCAGCATCATGTGGACGTCGAGCAGCGCCGACAACTCGGGCGGCGCGTCGGCCGGCAGGTCGCGCTGCAGCGTGCTCAGTTCGTCGGAGACCGCGTCGCGCGCCGCTCGCAGGCGTTCGATTTCCTGCTCCGCGTCGGCCTCGTCGATGAAGTAGTGAGCCACGTCGATGCGGCTGGATGCCACCAGCACCGCACGGCCGATGGCCACGCCGCGGGAAACGGGCAAACCGAAGACCTGAAAGCTCATGGCCCATCGTAGCAGCGGCGCCACGGGCGTCGCATCAGGGTCAGCCCCTTTTTCCCCTTGGTGCCCCCCCTGTCATGGCCTCGTCATGCCGGGTTCACGGCTGCGTCATCGGCCCGGCTGACCATCCCGGCATCTACAGGAGAAAGACGTATGAGGGATCTGCCCCTGCCCACGATGCCGATTTCCGATCTGCTGGGCGACTCTTCCCGGAGGTCGCTTCACCGCCGCTCCCCGACGGCCGAAGGCTCCCGGACCGGCGCCCCGCATCTCGAAGTGGTTTGGGCTCGCCACGAAGCTGACGTTCGGGAAGCGCAGCAGCTGAGGCACCTCGTCTTCGCCCAGGAGATGGGCGCCCGGCTCAGCGTGCCGCACGGCAGCCCCGCCGGCCACGACATCGACATGTTCGACCCGTACTGCGAGCACCTGCTGGTCCGCGAAACCCGCGTCGACGGCGAGCCGGGCCGTGTCATCGGAACGTACCGGGTGCTGACGCCGGACGCTGCCAAGCGCGTGGGCGGCCTCTACAGCGAAACCGAATTCGACCTGACCCGCCTGCGCCACCTGCGCTCGACCATGGTGGAACTGGGCCGCTCGTGCGTGCACCCCGACCACCGCTCGGGCGGCGCCATCCTGGCGCTGTGGGGCGCATTGGCCGAGTTCATGGTGCGCAACCACCTCGACACGATGATCGGCTGCGCCAGCGTCAGCATGCGTGACGGCGGCCACGTGGCGGCCAGCCTGTGGGAGCAGCTGCGCAAGAACCACCTGGCCCCCATCGAGCTGCAGGTGCAGCCGCGCCTGCCGCTGCCGGTGGAGGAACTGCAGCGCGACCTGCCGATCGAGGCGCCCGCACTGATCAAGGGTTACCTGCGCTGCGGCGCCAAGGTGCTGGGGCCGCCGGCGTGGGATCCCGACTTCAACACGGCGGACCTGCCCATGCTGATGCGGATCGGCGACCTGCCCGCCCGCTACCGGAAGCACTTCCTGGGTGCCTGACTGAGGCCACCCGCCGTCGCGGCCAGCCGGCGCACGACGGGTCTCGCGGGACGGCGCGTCAGCGCCTCCCGCGGCGGGCCGAACTCACTCGGCTTCGCCGAACTTGTCGTCGACGAGCTTGCGCAGCGCATCCATCGCCGCCTGCTCGTCCGGCCCGGCCGTCTCGAGTTCGACCTCGGCGCCGAGCCCGGCGGCCAGCATCATCACCCCCATGATGCTCTTCGCGTTGATGCGCCGTTCGCCACGCGTCATGAAGACGTCGCTCTGGAACGAACCCGCCAGTTTGGTGAGTTTCGCCGACGCCCGCGCATGCAGGCCCAGCTTATTGCTGATGGTGATGGTGGACTTGATCATTGGCACCCGGTTTGAAAGCTTGGTTCTGCGGACGTGACACGGCCACCTGCATCACGCCTTGCGTGGCGCCGGAGACCGCACGGGCCACCAGCGCATCGAGCGGTTCATTGGCATAACAGAGCGAGCGCCACAGCATGGGCACGTTGACCCCCGCGATCACCTTGACGTGTTCGCCGTCGGCGAGGCGCTGCGCCACATTGCACGGGGTGGCACCGAACACGTCGGTGAACACCAGCGCGTCGGGGGAGCGGATCTGGGCCAGCAGCGTGCGGGCTTTCGCCTCGATCTCCTCGGCGGGCATGTCCGGCGGCACGTCGAGCACGGCGAGCCGCGCGGCGCAATCGGGAAACGCATGCTCGGCCACCGTCTTGAGGGACGAGGCCATGGGCGCATGAGCGATGATCAACAGACCCGGCATGGCTCGAAATTATCGGGGGTTCCGGGCCATGCGCTCAAACTCGATTGCTCCACACAAGCTCCTTTCGCCCGGCGTCGACACCCCCCATTAGACAACAGGGGCACCCGCACAACGCCGTTCCGTGGGGAATGGCTGACACGTGCCCACGGCAACCCGTCACGGAAGCAGGCGGATTCCCTCGAAGAACGTGTCCACGACCTCGCCCGGTGCCTTGCGGGCGAGCACCGCGGCCTGGTACACCCGGGCGCCGCGGGCGAAGTAGACAAGGTGCTGGCTGACCGCCTCGCCGTCGGGCAGGTGCCCGTCCAGCCGGTAGCGCTGCATGTCGGGCCGGGCGTCCGCGCCGGGGATGGACACGGTCTTCGCCACCTTCGCTTCGGCGGCGAAATTCCCGGCCTGCGCGTCGCGCAGCGCGGCCACCGCCGCCGGCGACCGGGAGGCGTCGCGGAGCTCGACCATGGCCAGCCCGAAGGTGGCCCCCCCGGCCTCGCAGGCCACCATCGTCATCGGGGCCGTTTCGCCCAGGAGCGTGACGGACCGGGTCTCGGCCTTCGGCTTGCACGGGAACATCACCAGCGCGCCGGTGCCCGCCGGCCGCGCTTCGCGCCAGTCGTACGTGGGCGAGCAGCCCGCCGCAGCCAGCAGAACGATCCACACCACCCGCCTCGCGGGCCCCATCCGGCATTCAGACATGGGTGCATTATCCCCGCGGCCCTGCCGCACAATCGACGGATGACCTCCTCGTCCCCGCCCCCCTCCGCCCCGGCCCAGCCGCTCGCCGGCGTGCGCGTCCTCGACCTGTCCCGCGTCCTCGCCGGCCCCTGGTGCACGCAGAACCTGGCCGACCTCGGCGCCGACGTGATCAAGGTGGAACGCCCGATGCGCGACGGCACCGGCGGCGACGACACGCGCGGCTGGGGCCCGCCGTTCCTGAAGGGCCGAGACGGACAGGACACCGCCGAAGCCGCGTATTTCCTCGGCACGAACCGCAACAAGCGCTCGATCACCGTCGACATCGCCCACCCCGAGGGCCAGGCGCTCATCCGCCGGCTGGTCGCCCAGTGCGACGTGTTCATCGAGAACTTCAAGGTCGGCGACATGGCCCGCTACGGCCTCGACGCCGCCACGCTGCGCGCCGCCCAGCCCGGCCTCGTCTACTGTTCCATCACGGGCTTCGGCCAGACCGGCCCCTACCGCGAGCGCGCAGGTTACGACTACGCCATCCAGGGCATCGGCGGCCTGATGAGCGTGACGGGCGAACGCGACGACCTGCCCGGCGGCGGCCCGCAGAAGGTGGGCGTCGCCGTGGCCGACCTGTTCACGGGCATGTACGCCACCGTCGCGATCCTCGCCGCGCTGCGCCACCGCGACGCCACGGGCGAAGGCCAGCACGTCGACATGGCCCTGCTCGACACCCAGGTGGCGATGCTCGCGAACCTCGGCGCGAACTACCTCGCCACCGGCACGCCGCCACGCCGCGCCGGCAACGCCCACCAGAACATCGTGCCCTACCAGGTGTTCGAGACGTCCGACGGCCACCTGATCCTCGCCGTCGGCAACGACGGCCAGTTCGCCAAGTTCTGCGAGATCGCCCGCGTCCCGCAGTTCGCCGCCGACCCGCGCTTCGCCCGCAACGCCGACCGCGTCCGCAACCGCGCCGTGCTGGTCCCGCTGCTGGCGGAGATCCTGCGCACCCGCACGAAGGCGGACTGGCTCGCTGCGCTCGAGGCGGCCAAGGTGCCCTGCGGCGCCATCAACAACCTCGAGGAAGTGTTCGCCGACCCGCACGTCCAGGCCCGGGAGATGACCGTGCCCATGCCGCACCCCGAGAGCGATGCGCTGCGCCTCGTCGCCAGCCCGATGAAGTTCTCCGGCACCCCGGTGCAGTACCGCCGGCCGCCGCCGCTGCTCGGCGAACACACCGGCGAGGTGCTGGAGGAACTCGGCTGGAGCCCCGAGGACATCGGCGCACTGCGGGACAAAGGCGTGTTGTGACACTTCGGATGGCATCCCTCCATATGAGCTAGGGGGTCCCCGCCCCCTCAGTCCGGGGTTTTGGTCCCGACAAGATGTCACAAATGCCGAAAGGTAAGTGACACTTCTTGTCGTGGAACGACAGTTTTGGTGATTCTCGCCAACTGCCATGCATTCCGAGGATGGGAACCTGCCATGGACCTGAGCGACCTGAACCGAGCCCCCGCCAACACCGGCACCGCCACCCCCCCGCCGAACACCGACGACAAGGGCAGCCCCGACGCGCTGCGCTGGGCCGAGATCCTGAACGCCCTGAGCGCCGAGACGTCCGGCCCGCTGACGGCCGCGCTCGAGCGCGTGCAGACGCTCGCCACCACCGGCCGCATCGACCGCGCCAGCCTGCGCGCGCTCGCCGAGGAGATCCAGCATGCCCGCCAGGCCGGCATGACCGGCCAGCAGCTCACCCGCCTCGCGTCCGGCCGCGTGCGCCAGACCCACGAACGCTTGCGCCTCACCGATGCCCTGAAGGACGTGCTCGCCCAGCGCACCCGCGAAACCCAGGCCCGCGGCATCGTGATCAAGCAGGTGCTCAAGCCGGCCGAGGTCATCGTCGACGCCTCGCTGCTGTTCAGCCTCTTCAACGCGGTGCTGGCCTGGTCGCTGGCCCACGCCCGCTCGAACATCGAGTTCCGCACCGACATCAAGAGCTGGCCCACCCATGCCCGCGTCACCTGTCGGTTCGCCTACCGCCCGGCCGACGAACGCATCGAGGAGCCCGCCGACCTGGCCCTGCGCGCCTCGCTCGACACCATGACCTGGCGCCTGCTCGAACAGACCGCCTGGGCGATGGGCCTGCCCCTCGACCGCAAGTTCGACGGTGCCAACACCGTGCTGACGCTCGAGTTCCCCCGCACCGTCAACGACCAGATCGAGGGCGTCAGCGCCATCGAACTCGACCAGGGCTTCTCGCCCTCGCTCAGCTCCAAGCCACTCGCCGGCAGCCAGGTGCTCGTGGTGGCGTCGCGGCGCGACGTGCGGGTGCAGGTGCGCGACGCCATCCGCAGCATGGGCCTGATCGTCGACTTCGTGGGGTCGGTGGAGGAAGCCCGCGACTTCTGCCGCAGCGGCGTGCCACACGCCATCGTGATCGAGTCGGTGCTGCGTGGCGACCGCTTCAACGCGCTGCGCCGGGAGTGCATCGAGGCCGTCGCCGACGTGGTGTTCATCGAGATCATCGAGGAGGGCAACACCTTCGAGATCTCGGGCTTCGGCGGCCTGAACATGGCCCGCGTGGGGCGCGACGCCATCACGGCATCGCTCCCGTCCGCCCTGATGTTCGAGCTGTCGAAGGCGGCAGCGGCCTGACCGGACCGTCCAGGCTCAGCGCCCGCCGAACACCTTGCGCAGGATCGCGCTGCCGGTGCCGATCGGGTCCTTGCGGATCTTCCGCTCCTCCTCGCCGATCATCAGGTAGAGCCCGTCGAGGGCCTTCGACGTCACGTACTGCTGCACGTTGGCGTCCTCCTGGCGCAGGAGGCCGAACGCCGCGGCCTTGCCCGCCACCGCGTTGTACTTGTCAGCCAGCGCCACCCGCTCGGTGGCCCGGGTCACGATGGGCAGGAACTTCTCGCCGAGGGGTTGGCGGGTCTTTTCGGCGAAGAACAGGGTGACCGAGTTGTCGCCGCCGGTCACCAGGCGCTTCGCATCCTCCACGCTCAGGTTCTTCACGGTGGACACCAGCACCGACTTCGCCTCGGGCACCGCGGCCTCGGCCGCGCGGTTCATCGCGGTGACCAGCGCGTCCACGCGCTGCCCCTGGCCCGCCGCACGCAGCAGCGACGCGGCATCGTTCAGGTAACCCGGCAGCGGGATGCGAACTTTCGGGTTGCCGAGGAATCCATCGGTGCGGCCGAGCAGGCCCACGGCCGCCAGCGCGCCGCGTTCCAGCGCGGCACGAACGCCCGCGGCCGCGTCGGTCTCGCTGAACGGCGACGCGGCTTCGGCGAGGCCCCAAGGCCCCGCACCCAGGGCCCACAGGGTCGCTGACGTAAACTTTCTGCGCTGCATGAACTGCCTTCTGACATGAAATCGATCCGTCATCTTGCCATCGTCCTCGGCGCCGTGGCAGTCACCGCGGCAGCGGCGCTGGCTTACGTCTCGCTCGGTACGAAGACCCTGGCCCCGGACGTCGCCTACACCCGGCTCGACGGCAGCCCGGCGCGCACCGCCGACCTGAAAGGCAAGGTCGTGCTCGTCAACTTCTGGGCCACGAGCTGCACCACGTGCGTGAAGGAGATGCCGCAGATCGTCGCCACGCACAACAAGTACCGCGGCGCGACCTTCGACACGCTGGCCGTCGCCATGTCGTACGACCCGCCGGCCTACGTGGTGAACTTCGCCAAGTCCCGCGAACTCCCGTTCACGGTCGTGATCGACAACCTCGGCGAGATGGCGCGCCAGTTCGGCGATGTGCAGCTGACGCCCACCACCGTGCTGATCAACAAGCGCGGCGAGATCGTCAAGCGCTACGTCGGCGAGCCCGACTTCGCGGCGCTGCACACCCTCATCGATCAGCTGATCGCCGAGACCTGAGCGGCCTTCGCGCCCCCGGTGCGGCACGGCGCATACACGTCGCGCGCCGCGTCGTACGCCGACGTGCTGACCCCCATCAAGCCCAGCACCGAGTGGAAGTAGTGGTCGTGCGACAGGCGCTCCTCGGCGTGTGACCGCAGGCAGCCGACGCCGAGGCCCGTGTCGTGCACGAAGCCGGGCGACATCCATGTGATCCACGGCACGCGCTTCTGCACGTCGGGTGCCACGGCGTACGGCAGGCCGTGCAGGTACAGGTTGTTCTCGCCGAGCGACTCCCCGTGGTCGGCCACGTACATCATCGCGGGGCGCCAGTTCACCTCCTTCTGCTTCAGCCAGCCGATCGTGGCGCCGAGCAGGTGGTCGGTGTACGCGATGCTGTTGTCGTAGGCGTTGACCAGCTCGGCGCGCGAGCAGGACTGCAGTTCGTTCTGCGTGCACTCGGGTAGGAACCGCTTGGTCTCCGGGGACGAACGGCGGTAGTACGCCGGCCCGTGGCTGCCGATCTGGTGCAGCACGAGCACCACGCCGCGGGCACGCCGCTCGGCCGGCAGCGCGGCGAGCCGGGCGTCCAGCCCCTCGAGCAGCGCGGCGTCGAGGCACTCGCCGTCGGCACACGTGGCCGCGTTCGGCACGCGGTCGCATACCCCCTTGCAACCGCCCTGGTTGTCGAGCCACAGCACGCCGTAGCCGGCCCGCTGCAGCACGTCGAGCAGGCCTTCCTCGTCGTGGTCCCGGTCGAGGAACGCCTCGCGCCCCAGCCGCGAGAACATGCACGGCACCGACGCCGCCGTGCTCGTGCCGCACGACCACACGTTGCGGAAGCTGACGATGTCCTGGCGGGCGAGCTCCGGCGTCGTGTCGCGCTCGTAGCCGTTGACCCCGAAGTTGCCGACGCGACCGGTCTCGCCGAGCACCAGCACCAGCAGCGGCGGATGGGCCGGGCCGAACGGGGCGGCGATGGCCGCGTCCTCGCCGATGGGCTTCAGTCCGCGCGCGTGGGCCGGGCCGGAGAAGGCCACCTTGCCGAGCGCGTAGACGACGTTCAACGGGTTCACGAGGTAACGCACTTCGTGGTGGTTGCGCACGGTGGAGGCCAGCGGCTGGAAGCACGCGAACAACGCCACCACGGTGATGACGAGCGACAGCACGGCGGTCTGCAGGTTGCCCTTCACCCGCCCGGTCCAGCGCCCGAAGGACACCGGCCGGCGCACCACCCACACCGCGGGCAGGACCCCCAGCAGGAGCAGGTTCACGAGCAGCCGCCCGCTCACCAGGTCGGCCGCCTCGTGCGGGTCGGTCTGCAGCACGTTGACCAGCATCGTGGGGTCCATCACCATGCCGTACGACAGCATGAAGTGCGTGCAACCCGCCGACACCAGCAGCCACAGCACCAGCACCGGCTTGAGGGTCCAGCGCCAGGCGAGGAAGCTCGTCAGGAAGGCCATCAGCCCGGCGATGCCGACCCCGAGGCCTGCCACCAGCAGCCAGCCGCCGAAGCCGCGCAGCAGCGACCGCTCGAACAACCCGTGCCACAGCGCCACGTTGCCCACCGTGGCGAGCCACAGGCACACGATGGCGATCAGGAACGCGGGCCGGTCGGGCGCGAGGCCTCGCGTCACCGGCGCGAAGCGGCGGGCGCGCCGCCATCCGAGGACGAGGGTGTTCATGCCCGCACCTCCGGCCACACGGCATCGACACCCCAGGCCACCGCCCAGCAGATCCAGCCGGTCCACAACGTGTGGCTCATGAAATGAGCCCCGCGCGCCTGCTGCGCGAGACCGAAGAGCAGCCCGGCCCCCGCCGCCGCGGCCAGCCACAGCCGCGCCACCGATGGCCACGCCCGGAAGACGAACCAGCCGCCCAGGAACGCGAAGCCGGACGAGGCATGCCCCGCCGGGAAACAGTGGCCGCTGCCGCCGTCGGGGACGTTCCAGCCGCGCCAGTGGGGCACGAGGTGGGCGACTCCGCCGAAGTCCTGCATGTCCCAGGGGCAGCTCGCCGCGCTGCTCGACTTCACGAGCGACACCACCGTGGCCGCCACGAAGGCGCTCACCACCAGCTGCAGCCGGCGCGACAGCGGGATCCGGCGCAACACACCGAAGGGCCACCACACGCCGACGCACAGCACCACCGCCACCAGCCACGAGGCCAGCCGGCCTCCTTCGTGCAGCAGGTCGGCGAGCACCCAGTGGTCGCGCCAAGGGAACCCGTGGCTGCTGCCGAACAGCGACGCGGCCGCCATGTCGAGCCCCGAGGCATCCCAGGCCACGACCGCCGCCAGCATGGCCGCCGTGGCCGCCGGCACGCGCCACGAACCCGGCGCCTTCGAGATCACTTCACTCATGGGGCCGCACGATCCGCGTCATGGCTTAAGCCATCCTTAAGCGATCCCGGGGCACAATGACCGCATGCGCGTCCTCGTGGTGGAAGACGATGAAGGCATTGCCGACGGCCTGCGGGCCACGCTGCGGCAGCATGGCGCCGCCGTGGACGTGGCGGGCAGTGTCGCGGCCGGCTGGACCGCACTGCGCGCCGAGACGTTCGACCTCGTGCTGCTCGACCTCGGCCTGCCCGACGCCGACGGCACCGAACTGCTGCGCCGCCTGCGTGCCGCACCGGCGGGCGGCCAGCCCGACCCGGCCACTCCCGTGCTGATCATGACCGCCCGCGACCAGGTCGCCTCGCGCATCGCCGGCCTCGACATGGGCGCCGACGACTACGTGGTCAAACCGTTCGACGCGGGCGAACTCGCGGCCCGCATCCGCGCGCTGCGCCGCCGGGCGCACGGTCGCGCCCAATCGATGCTGCAGGCCGGCGACCTCGAGATCGACACCGCGGCCCGCGTGGTGCGCCGCGCCGGCGCGCCGGTGGAGCTGTCCGCGCGCGAGTTCGCCGTGCTGCTCGCGCTGGTGGAAGTGCGACCGCGGGTGCTGTCCCGCGCCCAGATCGAGACGCGGCTCTACAACTTCGACCAGCTGCTCGACAGCAACGCCATCGAGGTGCACGTGCACCACCTGCGCCGCAAGCTCGGCGACACGGTGATCCGCACGATGCGCGGCGTCGGTTACTTCGTTCCCGCGGACGATCCCGCCCCATGATCCAACGCACCCTGCTGCGCCACCTGCTCGCCTGGGTGCTCGGCGCCCTGGCCGTCGTGTGGCTCGGCTTCGTGGCCATCGGCCTGCGCACCGGGGTCCACGAGGCCGACGAACTCACCGACGGCCACCTCGCCAGCACCGCCTCGCTGCTGCTCAGCCAGCGCGGCATCGAGTTCGTGGCCGCGCGCGATGCTTCCGCCCCGTCGGAAGACCTCAAGCGCCACGACTACCAGCAATCGATGAGTGTCGTGGTGTGGGACCGCGAGGGGCGGGTGCTGAGCCGGGTCGGCGACGCCCCCGAGCCGCCGTTCGACGCCGGCGAAGGGTTCGCCACCCTCGACCTCGGCCAGCCCTCCGAGCCGTGGCGCACGTTCGCGCGCTGGGACTCCCCCGAACACAACCGCCGCGTGATGGTGATGCTGGCGATCGACGAACGCGACGACCTGGCGTGGGACATCGCCGGCCAGGTCGCCGAGCCGGGCTTCTGGCTGCTGCCGGTCGTGGCGGTCGCGCTCGGTTTCGCGATCCGCCGCGGGCTGCGGCCGCTCGGGCAGCTGTCGAACGACGTGGCGCGGCTGGACGTCCGCTCGGGCGAATCCCTGCGCGCCGACCACCGCCACGAGGAGTTCCGCGCGGTCGTCGATTCGATCAACGCGCTGACCGTGCGCTACCAGGCGGCCATGGCCCGCGAACGCCATCTCGCGGGTGAACTCGCCCACGAACTGCGCACGCCGCTCGCTTCCATCGCGCTGCACGCGCAGGCGCTCGACGGCGCGCTGTCGGACGAGGACCGCCGCCATGCGCAGGCCCGCGTGGCCCACGACGCGCTGCGGGCCGGCCAGGTGCTGCAGCACCTGCTGACGCTCGCACGCGCCAGCCACGCGGAACTGGCCGAGAAGGCCCTGGCCTTCGATGTGGTGCCGATGGCCGCGCGGGTGCTGGCCGACCACGTGCAGCTCGCGCTCGACAGCCGCCAGGAACTGGCCCTCACGGGGTCGGCGTCGCTCACGGTCGTGGGGCACGAGCTGCTGCTCGAGCTGGCGCTTCGCAACCTCGTGGAAAACGCCCTCGGCCACGCCCCGCCGGACACGCTGATCGAGTTGCAGGTGGACGAAGCGGGCCGCTGGCTGCAGGTCATCAACCGCACGCGCCACGAGGGGGACGCGCCGGATGCCGCCGGCGTGTCACGCCTGGGCCTGGGCCTCGGCCACCGCGTGGTGGAGAAGGTGGTGGCGATCCACGGCGGCTCGTTCTCCGAGGTGGCCCGCGGCCGCGACGAACGCTGCTACCGCATCACGTTCGGCGCCACGGCCGCCTGAAACCGCTCAGGCGCGGCGACGCCGGGCCCGCTTCAGCACGACCAGCAGCACCACGCCGCAGAGCAACTCGAACAGCGACATCGCCCCGCCGCCACCGCCCGACCCGCTGTCGGTCGACGACGTGCCGACGGGCGTGGCTGCGGAGATGGTGCCGGTCCAGTCCGCCGCCACCTGCTTGCCGAGGTCGTTCGTGACCGTGACCCGCACCTTGACCGTGCCCGCCGCCTTGGCCACGACGGTGACGGCGTTGTCGGTCTCCATCCCGCTGAGCGAGGCCAGCCCGTCTCCCTGCACGATGGACCAGACGTACGTGACCTTCCGGCCCGGGGCCGTCGTCAGTTCGTCCACCGCGATCGTGGCGGTTTCGCCCACCTTCAGCGACGAGGTGACCGGCGACACCGTGACCGACAACTCGTCCACCACCACCGCCAGGTCCGCCGCGTCGAAGCCGCCCTGGTCGTCCACGACGTTCACGCGGACGGTGAACGTGCCGTTGCCCGACGGCTTGACCGTCACGCTCGGGCCGGTGTTGCCATCCTCGAAGCCCTGGACGATGCCGCCGCCGCTGACGATCGACCACGAGGCCGAGGCGAAGCTGCGGTTCAGCCCGAACAGCGTATCGGCCATCGACAGCGTGACGACGTTGCCCGGATCGGGACGGGCCGGGGAGGCCGTGACCACCGCCTCCACGTTGCCGGACGGAGAGATGTGGCCGGCCTTCTGCACCGCCGCCGCGACGTCGAGCATGCCGGCGCCGCAGGTGCTGGTGGTGCAGTAGCACTCGACCTGGTCGACACCGTTGGGCGCATGGCAGGCGGCCACGCCCGCGCCGGCGCCGGTGGTGGGGAACGCGCGTGCCGTCGACCGCAGCACCGTCTTGATCTGCGCCGGCGTCAGCGACGCGTCGGCCGACATCATCAGAGCCACCGTGCCGGACACGAGGGGCGCGGAGAAGCTGGTGCCCACCGCGTAGTTGGTGCCGTTGGTGTACGCCGCCGAGCCGGCGACGGGCGTGGTCTTGCCCGCGTTGGTGGTGCTCAGGATGGGGTACAGGCAGCTGCCGGTTTCGTTGACGCAGTTGCCACCGGGGGCGGAGATCGTCACCTCGGGACCGACGTCGGAGAAGCCCACCTTCGTGCCGATGTGGCGCAGGCCGGCGACGGCCACGACGCCCGTGCAGTTGGCCGGCACGCTCACCGCGTGGCCGGAGCTGTTGCCCGCGGCCACCACCACGACCGCCCCGGCATTGGTCACCTCGTTCACCGCGTCCGAATACACGCTGGTGCAGGTGCCGTCGCCGCCGAGGCTCATGTTGAGCACACGGGCCGGGTTGGCATTCGCGGGCACGCCCGCCACCGTCAGGCCGGCGGCCCAGCGCATGCCGGCCACGATGTCGGAGTCGTAGCCGCCGCACTTGCCGAGCACCCGCACCGGCAGCACCTTCACGCCCGGCGCGAGGCCGGCCATGCCGATCCCGTTGTTCCAGGCGGCACCCACGAGGCCGGCCACCTGCGTGCCGTGCCAGGAGCTGTCCGACACCGTGCAGCCGGAGAACGTGGTCGTGCGGGCGTCGGCGGCCGTGATGTAGTCGCCCGGGTCAGAGGGATCGTCGTCACGGCCGTTGCCATCGTTCGAGATGGTGGTGTCGAGCACCATGTCGTAGCCGCTCAGCAGCTGGCCGGCGAGGTCGGGGTGGTCCTTGCGGATGCCCGTGTCGAGCACGGCGACGACGATGCCCGCCTTGCCGGTGGTGATGTCCCAGGCACCCGGCGCGTTGATGGCGGCCAGCACCGGCGCCACGGGCGCCTTGAGGTACCACTGACCCGAGGCCGGGCTGGTGCCGCCGACGGGGCCGTACAGCGGGTCGTTCGGGACGGCCAGCCAGGTGCGCAGCTGGTCGACCTCGGCGTATTCCACGTCGGCATCGGCGCGCAGCTTGCGCGCGAGGGCTTGGCTGTCGAGGCCGGTGGCGGTGACGACCTGCGCGCGGTCGGAGATGGCACGCCCGGCCGACAGCCGGGCCCCGGTGCGCCCGCCCAGCGCCTCGGCGCGAGCCTGCAGCATGGACTCGGCCCGGGCCGCCGTTCGCACGGCATCCAGCGGGGCGGCGCGCACGGTCTCGGACGCGGCCCGGAACTTCACGATCACCCGGGCTTCACCCGCGGGAGCGGTGGGCACGGTGCGCCGTGCGGGCATCTGTTCGGCTGCCATGGCCGTGCCGGCCAGTCCAAGCGCCACGGCTGCGATGGCCCAACGGCGCCATCCCCTGGTTGTCGTCATCGTCTCGATTCCTTGCTGGCCCGCGCCATCACGTCGCTTTCCGGGTTCACCCGGACAAGCCCGCCTTTGTACCCGAGATGGGGCTTCCCGAGGGTTTGCAGATGTTGCGGCGCCTCGGGTTTCCCCCGCATTGTTCGGGCATCAGGTCACGCGGATGCTTCCGGATTGTTTCCGGTCGGACACGGCCGTGACCGATTCACGCGGCCCCGCGGTGCACCTCCTGCTCCCCGTGGGCGGCCAGCAGCTCCATCAGCTGCTTGCGCATGATCATCCCCGGGCGGTCGGATTCCATCGAGAACTCCACGCCCCGGCGGCGGGTGTCCACCAGCGCGTCCGGATCGGTCGACTCGATGATGTGCTTGTCCTCGCGCGTGATCTCGTAGTCGAAGTCGATCAGCAGTTGCGCCGGGCAGTCGGCCTCGGTGTCGTTCCGGAACAACCATTGGGTGATCTGGATGTGGCCGTCGTCGATGGGCGCCAGGCTGTTGATGATGATGTGGCGGATGCCGCTCGGGTACTCGATGTCCAGCCGGCGCGCGAACGGGCGGAACCATTCGTTGCGCATGTGCCGCGTGGTCGCCGGGTCGGTCAGGCCGCTCACCCGGTGGAAGGCCGGCGGGTTGAGCGCGTCGATGGTCGTCTCGGCGTAGAAGCCGTTCGGCGTTTCCTCGATGAAGTACTTGCTGGGCTTCGGTTGCGCGGCCACGCCGAACGTGTTCTTGTGGACGAACGAGAAGTGCGAGTTGTCGAACGAGTTCTCCATGAAGCGCAACCCGCTCGTGGCCCACGTCTCGTAGAACTGGAAGATGCAGCGGTACGCGGGGTCGTCGAATTCGGGGATGGGCGGGATGGGTTCGAGCGGGTCCTCGAGGGCCACCCAGGCGTAGCCGTAGCGGCCTTCGCAGTGGTACGCCGTTGTCTTGTAGTCGCACGGGATCGTCTTCTCCGCCGGGTACTGCGGGATGCGCACCACCTGGCCGGTGCGGTCGTAGGTCCAGCCGTGGTAGCCGCACACCACCTTGCCGCCCTCGCACCAGCCCTTCGAGAGCTGGGCGGTGCGGTGGCAGCAGCGGTCCTTCAGCGCGGCCGGCCTGCCGGCCTCGTCGAGGAACAGCACGATCTTCTCGCCCAGCAGCGTGAAGGGCCGGGGACCGTCGGCCAGCTGCGAAAGCGGCATCACGGCGTACCAGAAGCGGCGAAGAATGGGTTGTCGGGTCGTCAGCATCGTCTTTGAAATCGCTTGGAGAAAACAGGGAAGGTCAGGCGTCGCGCCGCAGGCGGCGCACCACGGCGTCCGCACGCGCGAGCCACGCGGGCAGGTCGAAGCCGGGAATGGCGCCGTCGCGCACGACCTCGCGGCCCGCCACCCACACGTGGCGCAGCCGCGGCGCACCGCCGGCCGTGATGGGCGCCGACACCGGGTCGTGGTTGCCGGCGTACCGCGGGTGGTCGAGGCCGTACAGCGCCAGGTCGGCCTGCCGGCCCGGGGCGATCTCGCCCACGTCGCCCAGGCCGAACAGGCGGGCGCCACCCGAGGTGGCCCATTGCACGAGCTGGTCGGTGTCCATCGCACCCGCGCCCTTCGCGGCGCGGTGGATCAGCCAGGCCGCGTGGAGCTCGCTGACCATGTCGGCCGCCTCGTTCGACGCCGCCCCGTCGACCCCGACGCCCACCACCGCTCCGGCGGCGTGCAGCGCCTGCACCGGCGCGATGCCGCTGCCCAGGCGCCCGTTGCTCTGCGGACAGTGGGCAATGCCCGTGCGCGTGCTGCCACACAGCGCGATCTCGCTCGTGTCGAGGTGCACCATGTGCGCGAACGACACGTCGGGCCCGATCCACTCGTGTTCGGCGCACCAGTGCACCGGCCGCATGCCGAAGCGTTCGGCGGCGAAGCGCACGTAGTCGTCGGTCTCCGACAGGTGCGAATGCAGGCCGATGCCCATCGCCCGCGCGGCCCGCGCGAGTTCGCGCAGCTCGTCCGGCGTGGTCGAGTAGAACGGCGTGGTGGGCGCCATCACCACCTTGCGCATCGCCGACGGCGACGGGTCATGGAAGCGGTGCACCGTGTCCTGCACGCCGCGCAGCATCGCCTCGAGGGGCTCGTGGGGCAGCGGCTTGTCGTCCGGCCCCGCGAAGGCGCGCGTTTTCGTCGCCCCGCCGCGCAGCAGCACGAAGCGCAGACCGAGCGACTCGGCGGCGGCGAACAGGATCGGGGCCGGGTCGTAGCCGAGCGAGGCGCCGAAGAGGTAGTGGTGGTCGGCCACGGTCGTGCAGCCCGACAACAGCAGCTCCGCGAGGCCAAGTGTCGCGGCCACCGTCAGCGCCTCCTCGTCGATGCGCGGCCCGTAGGTGTACGGCACCGCCTCGAGCCATGGCATCAACGGCACGGCCAGCCCCGCGGGAACGCCCTTGAGCACCGACTGGAACAGGTGGTGGTGCGTGTTGACGAAGCCGGGCATCAGCACGGCGCCTCGGGCGTCGACGACGGCCTCGCCGCCGATCGCGCCGAGCGCCGGCCCGACCGCGGTGATCACGCCGGACTCGACGCGCACTTCGGTCGCACCGGCACGCGTCAGCGCGCCCTGGATGAGGAACCGGTCGGCCATGTCAGCGCTCCTGCGTCGCCATGCTCTCGTGCCACGAGCCGAGCGCCAGCCGGGTCGCCGCGAGCATGCCCCAGAACAGCAGCACGCCGGTCGCGCTGATGAGCGCGAGCGCGGCGAACAGCCGGGGGATGTTGATCTGGAAACCGGCCTGCAGGATCTGGTACGCGAGGCCCGCGCCCTGCCCGCCCGTGCCGGCCACGAACTCCGCCACCACCGCGCCGATCAGCGCGAGCCCGCACGAGATGCGCAGCCCCGCGAACCAGTACGGCAGCGCGCTCGGGATCTGCAGCCGCCGCAGCGTCTGCCAGCGCGAGCTGCGCTGCATGCGGAACAGCGACGCGAGGCCGGGCGACACGCTGCGCAACCCGAGCGTGGTGTTCGCGATGATCGGGAACAGCGCCACGATGGCCGCGCACAGCGTCAGCGCGAGGGTCGTGTCCTTGCACCAGATGATGATGAGCGGCGCCACGGCGGCCACGGGCGTCACCTGCAGCAGCACGGCGTACGGGAAGAAGCTGAGTTCGATCCAGCGGCTCTGCGCGAAGGCGAACGCGATGAGCGTGCCCACGACCGTGGCGAGCGCGAAAGCGAGGAAGGTGATCTTCAGCGTCACCCACAGCGACCCCATCAGCATGCCGAAGTCGGCTGCCAGTGTGGCGGCGATGCGCGTGGGCGTGGGCACCAGGAACTCGGGCACGTCCCAGGCGCGGCACACCGCTTCCCAGGCACCGAGCAGCACCAGCCCCACGGCCAGCGGGATCACCACCTGCAGGAAGCGTTCGGACTGCACCCACGGGGTGCGGGCGGTGGGGGTCATGGCTGCACCTCCGTTTCCGCCTCGAACTGGTCCGGCCCGCTCGCGAGGCTCGCCTGCAGCAGCGCGTCCGACAGCGTTCGGCTGATCTCGGCGAACGCGGGCGAGGCGCGGAACTGCGCGTCGCGCGGGCCGTCGTGGTCGATGGTGATCTCCTTGAAGACCCGGCCCGGGCGCGCCGCCATCACGACCACGCGGGTCGACAGGAACGCCGCCTCGTACACCGAGTGCGTGACGAACAGCGCGGTGAGCCCGCGCTCGGACCAGAGCCGGCGCAGGTCGTCGTCGAGCCGGTTGCGCGTGATCTCGTCGAGGGCCCCGAACGGCTCGTCCATCAGCAGCAGGTCGGGTTCGGTGACGAGCGCCCGGGCGATCGACACGCGCATCTGCATGCCCCCCGACAACTCGCGCGGGAAGTGCCGCGCGTACCGCGAGAGCCCCACGCGGGCCAGCGCGGCGGCCACGCGGGCATCGCCCTCGGCCCGCGGCACGTGGTGCAGGTCGAGCGGCAGCCGCACGTTCTCGGCCACGCGCGCCCACGGCATCAGCGTGGCCTCCTGGAACACGAACGCGAGGCGCCGGCCCGGTTCGTCGAGGGTCTCCGCACCCCCCCGCCACCAGCGCAGGCGGCCGTCGGTAGGCGACAGCAGCCCCGCCACGAGCTTGAGCAGCGTGCTCTTGCCGCAGCCCGACGGACCGATCAGCGAGACGAACTCGCCGGGCATCAGCGTGAAGTCGGTGGGCGCGAGCGCCTGCGTGCCGTTGCCGTAGGTCTTGCAGGCCGAGAGGGCCTCGACCACCGGCACGGCGTGGTTTCGGTTCGGTGCGAGCATCGGTGTCTCCCGAAGGTCAGTTCGGCATCACCTTGAGGCCCGACACCACGTCGAGCGTGAAGGCGTTCTTCCACGGCGTCTCGGGCTTGAGCAGGCCTTCCTTCACGAGGTAGTCGTAGCTGCGCTTCCATCGCGCCTCGGTCATCGTGCCCACGCCCATCGTCGCGGCGTCACCGCCGTCGAGCACCTTGAGCTTTTTCATCTGCTCGATGCCGAACGCGATCTGCTCGTCGCTCATGTTCGGGTTGTCCTTCTTGATGAGCGCGTTGGCCGGGGCCGGGTCCTTGAAGTAGCTGACCCAGCCTTCCATCGTCGCGCGCACGAACCGCTTGACCACGTCGGGCTTGGCCTTGAGGAAGCTGCTGGTGGTGACGATGGTGGTGCCGTACGGCGGGTAGCCGTCGTCGGCGAACAGGTAGAAGTTGTACGGCAGGCCCTTCTTCATCGCCTGGAACGGCTCGGAGGACGGGTAGGCCTGCTGCGCCGTCTTCGCGTCCGCGAAGAACGGTTGCAGGTTGAAGGTGTACGGCTTCGCCTGCTCCTCGGTGTAGTCGTACTTGGCCTTGAGCCACGGCCACCAGCTCGCGCGGCCCGACGAGGCCACGAGGATCGTGCGGCCCTTCAGGTCCGCGAGCGACTTCACGTCGTCGTGGGTCAGCATGCCCTGCAGGTCCTTCTGGAAACTGGTGGCCACGGTGACCACCGGCAGGCCCTTCTCGACGCCGCTCAGCACCTGGAAGTCGTAGCCCATGATCAGGTCGGCCTGGCCGGCCGTCAGCAACTGCATGCCGTTGACCTGCGGGCCGCCCATCTTGATCGTCACGTCGAGCCCGGCCTTCTTGTAGAGGCCGGTGGCCACGGCCTGGTAGAAGCCGCCGTGTTCGGCCTGGGCGTACCAGCTGGTGAGGAAGGTGACCTTGTCCTGCGCGTGGGCGGGTGCGGCGAGCAGCGCCGTGGCGGCCAGCGCCAGCGCACCGCCGAAGCGGCGCGCCAGGGTGGAACAGGGAAAACAGGAGAACGCGAATGCAGTCATGCGGACCTCGTCGGCGGATGCAGGGAGCACCCAACGCGGCGGCCGGACGAGACGCGAGTCGCACCCGACAACCGGCGGCGGGCACCGTTGTCGGGAGCAATTTCCTGCCGTCCCGGGCGGGACGGTTGAACGCTTCTACTCCTGGGCGTTCAGTCAGCAACCCTCATGCCAAGGGCGTCGCACCGGCCTGGGGCGTTCGCCGGCCGGGCGTGAGCCGGTGGTGACGGGCCCGGGTCAGCCGTCGATCTCGACGCCGGCCTTCTCGGCCTGCTTGTCGGCGTGGTAGCTCGAACGCACCATGGCGCCGATGGCCGCCTGCGTGAAGCCCATCTTCTTCGCCTCTTCCTCGTACATCTTGAAGGTGTCGGGGTGGACGTAGCGGCGCACCGGCAGGTGGTGGCCGCTCGGGGCGAGGTACTGGCCGATGGTGAGCATGTCGATGTCGTGCTCGCGCATGTCGCGCATCACCTGCAGGATTTCTTCGTCGGTTTCGCCCAGGCCCACCATGATGCCGCTCTTGGTGGGCACGTGCGGGGCGAACTCCTTGAAGCGCTTGAGCAGGTTCAGCGAGTAGGCGTAGTCGGAGCCCGGGCGTGCTTCCTTGTAGAGGCGCGGCGCGGTCTCAAGGTTGTGGTTCATCACGTCCGGCGGGGCGGCCTTCAGGATTTCCAGCGCGCGGTCCATGCGGCCGCGGAAGTCGGGCGTGAGGATCTCGATGCGGGTGCGCGGCGACAGCTCGCGCACCTGGCGGATGCATTCGACGAAGTGGCCGGCACCGCCGTCGCGCAGGTCGTCGCGGTCGACGCTGGTGATCACGACGTAGTTGAGCTTGAGCGCCGCGATGGTCTTCGCGAGGTTGGCCGGCTCGTTGACGTCGAGCGGGTCGGGACGGCCGTGGCCCACGTCACAGAACGGGCAGCGGCGCGTGCACTTGTCGCCCATGATCATGAACGTGGCGGTGCCGCCGCCGAAACATTCGCCGATGTTCGGGCACGACGCTTCCTCGCACACGGTGTGCAGGTTGTGCTCGCGCAGGATCTTCTTGATCTCGTAGAAGCGGGTGCTGGGCGAACCGGCCTTCACGCGGATCCAGTCGGGCTTCTTCAGCTGCTCGGCCGGCACGATCTTGATGGGGATGCGTGCGGTCTTGGCCTGGGCCTTCTGCTTGGCAGTGGCGTCGTAGGCGGGGGGCGGGGTCAGCGTGGAATCGGTCGACATCGGTGAAGCTTCGGGATGGAGCCGGTCAGCTCAGGTGAGACACCAAGCGGTCGCCCAGTCGTTTTGCAACGGTCGCCCAGTCGGTGCGGACGCCCAGTGTAGCCAAATCGACCGTCTGGAGCCCGGCATAACCGCAGGGGTTGATCCATTCGAAGGGCTTCAGGTCCATGTCGACGTTGAGCGCCACGCCGTGGTACGTGCAGTGCCGGCTGACCTTGATGCCCAGGGCCGCCACCTTGCCGAGGCCGGCGAACGGGTCCGGCCGGGGCCCGGTCAGCGCGGCATGTGCGCCCGGGTCGGCCAGGTTCACGTAGATGCCCGGGGCACCCGCGACGCGGTGGCCGGTGATGTCGAAGCTCTCCAGCGTCTTGAGCACCGCGTGTTCCAGCCGGTAGACGTATTCCTTGACGTAGATGTCGAGCCGGCGCAGGTCGATCAAGGGGTAAGCGACCACTTGCCCGGGGCCGTGGTGGGTCACCTGGCCGCCGCGGTTGGTGGCCACGACCGGGATGCCGTGGGGGTCCAGCACGTGGTCGGCCTTGCCGGCGATGCCCTGGGTGTAGACGGGCGGGTGCTCGCACAACCAGATCTCGTCCGGGGAATCGGCGGTGCGGGTGTCGGTGTAGGCACGCATCGCATCGACGGTGGGCGCGTAGTCGACGCGGCCGAGCATGCGGAGGACGGGGGGCTGGGACATGGTTCGGGTCAACGGGGCTGGAACATGATGAGGCCCATGCCGGCGAGCGCCACGGCCACTCCGGCGGCATCCCAGGCCGTGGGCTTCACGCCATCGACGGCCCACAGCCACACCAGCGCCACGCCGATGTAGACCCCGCCGTATGCGGCGTAGACACGGCCGGCGGCCGTCTCGTGCAGGGTGAGCAGCCAGGCGAACAGCGCGAGGCTCGCCGCGGCGGGCACCAGCAGCCAGATGGAACGGCCCTGCTTGAGCCACAGCCAGGGCAGGTAGCAGCCGACGATCTCCGCAAGCGCGGTGGCGGCGAACAGCAGGAAAGTCTTCATGCCGGCGATTGTCACCGGCACGGGGTCACAGCACGGTGCGGACGAGCGGGTGCGTGGTGAGCGTGCGGTACAGCTCGTCGAGCTGCTCGCGGCTGGTGGCGGTGACCGTGATGGTCACGCCCAGGTACTTGTTGCCCGAACTCGCGCGCAGCTCCACGGTGGTGGGGTCGAACGTGGGGTCGAACCGCTCCGCGATCTGCGTGATGGCGTGCACGTAGCCGTCCACGTTCAGGCCCATCACCTTGATGGGGAACTTGGACGGGTACTCGATGAGCGATTGCTCGGGCGGAATGTCTTGCATCGGGAAACTCATCCGGCACACATGAGGCTGTCGCCCCGGGTTTCAAGGTCAGATGGACTGGGTGCGCTTGGCCCGTTGGTAGGCCTCGTACAGGCGCGCATACACCGGCCCGGGCTTGCCACGCATCGCCCCGTGGCCCACCAGTTCCCCGTCGATGCGGGTGACCGGCAGCACCTCCTTGCTGGTGGAACTGAGCATCACCTCGTCGGCGGCCCGCACCTCGGCCTCGGACAGCGGGCGCAGGTTGTAGGCGATGCCTTCTTCCTCGCACAGCTCGCGCAGCAGTTCGAAGCGGATGCCTTCCAGCAGCAGCTCGCTCTTCGGAGGACCGAGCAGCGCCCCTTCGGAGGCGATCCAGACGTTGCTGCTGGACGCCTCGGTCAGCAAACCGTTGCGGAACAGGATGGTCTCGACGGCGCCGTGGTCGGCCGACATCTGCCGCGCCAGCACGTTGCCCAGCAGCGAGGTGGTCTTGAGGTCACCCCGCTCCCAGCGGAAGTCGCGGGCGGTGACGCAGGCCACGCCCTGGTGGCGCTGCTCGGCGGTGGCCGCGCGCGTGGGGGTGGTCATGATGAACACCGTGGGGGTCAGGTCCGGCAGCATCGTGTGCTCGCGCGGTGCGACCCCCCGGGTGACCTGCAGGTACAGCAGCTGGTCCTCGGCGGCGGCCGCCTCGATGACCCGGCGGCTGGCCGCCAGCCAGTCGGCGTGGGACAGCGGGTTCGGGATGCGGATCTTGCCGAGGTTGCGGGCGAGCCGCGCCATGTGGTCGTCGAACCGGAAGATGCGCCGGCCGTAGACGGGCATCACCTCGTAGATGCCGTCGCCGAACAGGAACCCCCGGTCGAGCACGGAGACCTTCATGTCGCGCAAGGCCCCGAACTCGCCGTTCAGGTAACACAGGCTGTCAGGAATGTCGGACATGCGGCCTCCGTGGAACGGGGTGGTGGTTCAGGTTACTTGATCCAGAGGCGCAGCGCATCCCAGGCACGCCCCAGGATGCCGGCTTCCTCGACGCCCTCGAGCACGACCAGCGGCCGTTCGGCCACCTTTGCGCCGCTGGCGGTGGTGACACGCACCATGCCGACCTTCTGGCCCTTCTGCAGCGGGGCCACCAGCGGGTCGGTGCGTTCGACCTTCGTCTGCAGCTTGGCGCCCTCGCCCTTCGGGACGCTGACGAACACCGCGCCCGTGGCGCCGAGCTTGGCCTCGTTGGACTTGCCCTTCCACACCGGCACGGTGGAGATGGCGCGCTCGGCCTCGAACAGGCGCACGGTGTCGAAGGCCTGGAAGCCCCAGTTCAGCAGCTTCTGGCTTTCGTTCGCGCGGGCGTCCATGGACGCGGTGTTGAGCACCACGCTCAGCAGGCGGCGCTTGCCGCCGGCCGCACCGGTGGCGCCGAGGTTCGGGAAGTCGCGCTGGGCGGACGCCACGAGGCAGTAGCCGGCCGCCGACGTGTAGCCGGTCTTCATGCCGTCGACGCTGGGGTCGCGCAGCAGCAGCACGTTGCGGTTGTTCTGGTTCGACGCCGGGGCGTTCTCGTAGCGGTACGTGCGGGTCGAGTAGATCGGGTAGTACTCGGGGAAGTCGCTGATGATGCGCGAGGCGATCACGGCCATGTCGCGGGCCGTGCTCTGGTGGCCCGACTCGGTGAGGCCGGTGGCGTTCTTGAACGACGTGTTCTTCAGGCCGAAGGCCTGCGCCTGGCGGTTCATCATGCCGACGAACTGGTCGACCGTGCCGGCCACGCCCTCGGCGAGCACCACCGACGCGTCGTTGCCCGAGTTGACGATCATGCCGCGCAGCAGGTCGGACACCTTCGGCGTCATGCGCGGCTCGATGAACATCAGCGAACCGCCGCCCTTGCGCTCTTCCCACGCGCGCAGCGACACCGGCAGCGTCTGCTCGAGCGTGAGCTTGTGTTCCTTCAGCGCGGCGAACACCACGTAGGCGGTCATCAGCTTCGTGAGCGACGCCGGGTCGGCCGGGGCGTCGGCCTCGCGCTCTGCCAGGGTCTGGCCGGTGGTGAGGTCGAGCAGGATGTAGCTCTTGGCGGCCACCTCGGGCGGCGTCGGCATCTGCGCGAACGCGGAGGCGGCGGAGAGGGCCAGGCCGAGGAAGAGAGCGAGTGTTCTTTTCATGTGTGGAGCGGTTCAGCGGATGGATCGGTTCGGCCTGACGGCCTGGAATGTCGGGAACACCAGGGGCGTGCCGGTCTCGTTCAGTGAGGCCAGCTGCGCACCACGAGGGTCTTGAGCAGCGGCAGCTGCCCGTGGAAGAAATGGCCGGCGCCGGGGATGACCACCACCGGCAGCGACTGCGGACGGGCCCAGTCGAGCGTGGCCGACAGGGGGACAACGTCGTCGGCCTCGCCATGGATGACCACCGTGCCTTCGGGCACCGGCGGCACCTTCTGCTTCAGCGTGGACGGGCCCACCAGCACGAGGCCGATGGCCTTCTGGCCTTCGGGCAGTTCCGAGGCCGCTTGTGACGCCACGTACCCCCCGAACGAAAACCCGGCCAGCGCCAGCGGCAGCGACGGGTCGCGCTGCGCGGCGATCACGGCGAGCGCGTCGTCCACCTCGCCCCGGCCTTCGTCCCACTGGCCTTCTGAGGCCCCCACCCCGCGAAAGTTCAACCGCACCGCGCGGTAGCCGAGCTGCACGAACGCGCGGGCCAGCGTGGCGGCCACCTTGTTGTCGAGCGTGCCGCCCTGCAGCGGATGGGGGTGGCAGACGACGGCCACGCCGCGCGGCGGGTCGTCGGGGGTGTCGATGACGATCTCGAGGGCACCGGCGGGGCCGGGCATGGTCAGGCGCTGGGAGGTGGGCATCTCAGCGGCCCACCGAGTCCGGCAGCACCAGGCGGTCGACCACCACGCCTTTCTTCAGGTGCGACTCGACGATCTCGTCGATGTCGCTGTTGTCGACGAAGGTGTACCAGACGGCGTCCGGGTAGACGACGGCAACGGGGCCGCCCGCGCAGCGGTCGAGGCAGCCCGACTTGTTCACGCGCACACCGCCCGGACCGGCGAGGCCTTCGGCCTTCACGCGCTTCTTGCAGTGGTCGAAGGCGACCTGCGGCTGGTGGTCGCCGCAGCTGGCCTCGCCGTTCTCGCGCTGGTTCAGGCAGAAGAAGATGTGTCGCTCGAAATAGCTCATCCTTCGATTCTAAGGACTGGGGCCTTCGCCGCACCAGGCGAAGTCATTGGTCCGCACGCGGACTCGGCGCGGGATCGCGGGCCACCACCCGCCCGAAGAGGTACATGAGCGCCGCGTACGGCCACAGCCATCCCACCCACTGCGCCAAGCCGTGGAAGCGGATGAACCGCCCCTGCTCCCAGGCGAACAGGCTCTCGGCGTAGTACGGGTCGGTGGGGGCCTGGGTCACGCGCAGCACCAGCGCGGTGAGCGCGATCAGGCCCAGTGCGGCGGCCACGCGCCGCGGGATGCGCCACAGCAGCATGCCCGCCGCGATGCCCACCGCGAGGCCCGGCAGCGTGGGCGCGGTGAGCCACGTCAGCGCATGCTGCGGCCCGAAGTTCATCGCGGTCGACAGCGTGGTGGCCAGGAAGCCGAGCAGCGCCGCGCCCGCCACGAGCACCACGCGGCGCCATCCCGCCGGCACCACGGTGAAGGACACCAGCACCGGCGACAGCACCCCCAGCACCACCACCAGCCATTCGCTGGCGCGCGACAGCGGCGTGAGCGACTCGGTGGCCGTCAACCAGCCGTCGGCCCAGTCGTCCCACGGCGTTTCGGCGAGCGCGGCCACGACCAGTTCCTGCAGCTTGAACAGCACCTGCCCCACGCCGAACGGCACCGGGGTGGGGAACAGCAGCCCGACGGGCCACAGCAGGAGCAGCGCGATGCCGCCGGCGCTGCGATCGATGAACCACCGGTCGCGCACGACCTGCCAGCGGTCGAGTCCGCCCAGCGCGTGGACGGCCAGCGCCAGCAGCATGCCGGCCACCGTGCCGCCGGTGTTGAGCACCCAGTCGAGGCTCGACGGCACCCGCTGCGGCAGCAGGTTCTGCAGGCTCTCCATCAGGAACGACAGCAATGCCCCGCCGGTGACCGCCAGGACCGCGGCGACGGCGGTGCGCCCGCCGCTGCGCACGACGGCGCCGAACAGCAGCGCACCGAGCGGCATGTAGCCGACGAGGTTGGAGACGACGTCGAACGCCGTCCAGTACCGCGGCCAGGGCATGTGCCCGAAGCCGAACCAGGGCACGAGGTTGGGCAGGCCCCAGCCGGTGAACGGCGACAGGCTCGCGTAGACGATCAGCGCGGCATACAGCCCGGCCAGCGGCGCGGCGGAGCTGCGGTGGCGCGGTGAGGCCATCTCAGAACGGTTTGACGACCACCAGCACGACGATGGCCGCGAAGATCAGCACCGCCGACTCGTTGAACACGCGGAACCAGCGCTCGCTGCGCTGGTTCGCGAAGGTCTCGAACTTGCGCAGCAGCGACCGGCATGCGTGGTGGTAGCCGATGGCCATCACCACCAGCACCAGCTTCGCGTGCAGCCAGGCGCCGTGTTTCAGGCCGAAGCCGAGCCACAGCCACAGGCCGAGCAGCAGCGCCGGCACCATCAGCAGGCTCATGAAGCGATAGAGCTTGCGGGCCATCAGCAGCAGGCGCTCGCGTTCGGCGTGGCTGTCGGCCGGCACCATCGCGAGGTTCACGAACACGCGCGGCAGGTAGAAGAGACCGGCGAACCAGCTGGCCACGAAGATCAGGTGCAGGGCTTTGACCCACAAGTACAGGCTGTCCATCGTGCCGATTATGGCGGGGGACACGATCGAGGCTCGCGAAGCCCGGAACCGCGGCCTTCAGGTAAAGAAAAATGAAGGTTTGAGTCTGGTGCGCATGTCGCACGCTTGGCAGGTGCGGTTGCAAAAACGAGACGCACCGGACCGCTGTGCGGACCACGCGGCTTGCGAATGGAGGCCGGAATGAAAAAAGCCCCAGCCAATGGGCTGGGGCCGAAAAGCCTTATCGCTGTCATCACGGCAAGGCTCCTGCTCAGGGAGGAAAAGCAGGGAATGAAAACCTTGCGGCTATCATTCGATGACAACTTTAGCAGATGCAGACACTGCTGTTGAAGCCCCGAGGCACCGTAAATACACGTACGTGCCTACTATGACGCGATGGAACATTGCCCAATGTTTCCGTCTCGACACTTCGATCCGGACCCACCGCCGTGCACACCCCGCCGCCCTTCCCCGCCTCGCGTCCGCGCCGCCTCCGCCGCGATGAATTCACCCGCTCGCTCGTGCGCGAGCACCGCCTCCACCCGAGCGACCTGATCTACCCCGTGTTCGTGGTGGCCGGGCAGAACCAGGCCATCGACGTGGCCTCGATGCCCGGCGTGCAGCGCCTGAGCCTCGACCTCCTGCTGCCCGTGGCCGAAGACTGCGTGAAGCTCGGCATCCCGGTGCTCGCGCTGTTCCCCGTGATCGAGGGGGGCCTCAAGACCGAGGACGGCCGCGAGGCCACGAATCCCGAAGGCCTCGTGCCCACGGTCGTGCGCGAACTGAAGAAGCGATTCCCCGAACTGGGCGTGCTGACCGACGTCGCGCTCGACCCGTTCACGTCGCACGGCCAGGACGGCCTGCTCGACCCCACCGGCTACATCCTCAACGACGAGACCGTCGCGGTGCTCACGCAGCAGGCGCTGGTGCAGGCCGAGGCCGGCGTCGACATCGTGGCGCCCAGCGACATGATGGACGGGCGCATCGGCGCCATCCGCACGGCCCTCGAGTCGCGCGGACTCGTGCACACGCGCATCATGGCGTACAGCGCCAAGTACGCCAGCGCCTTCTACGGCCCGTTCCGCGATGCCGTGGGCTCGGCCGCCAACCTCGGCAAGAGCAACAAGAAGGTCTACCAGATGGACCCGGGCAACACCGACGAGGCGCTGCGCGAGGTGGCCCTCGACCTGGCCGAGGGCGCCGACATGGTCATGGTCAAGCCCGGCATGCCGTACCTCGACATCGTGCGCCGCGTGAAGGACGAGTTCCGCGTGCCCACGTTCGCCTACCAGGTGAGCGGCGAATACGCGATGCTCAAGGCCGCGGCCGCCAACGGCTGGCTCGACCACGACGCCGTGATGATGGAAAGCCTGCTGGCGTTCCGCCGTGCCGGCGCCGACGGCGTGCTGACCTACTTCGCCCGCGAGGCGGCCCGCAAGCTGCGCGCCGAGGGCTGATGCGCGTCTTCCACGTCCTGCCCGACCAGTTCACCGAACTCGCCGAGCTGCCTGCCCAGCTGCCGGCCACGGGCTACCTGTGGGTGGGCTCGGCCCGCCGCGAGTTCGAGGTCAACACGCCCACGCTGCAGGCGGCGCTCCAACGCTGGACCGGCGGGCAGCTGGTGGACCTGCACATCGCCGACCTGCTCAACAGCCAGCTGCCGTCCCACTTCGACTACACCTCGTGGTACGACCTGATGGTGTTCCGCCGCCTCGCGGCCGGCGCCGGCACCAACGGCCTGTTCCTCGACGAGACCACCGGCACGCACAGCTCGGCCAAGAAGGCGCTCGCCGCCATCGACACCAGCCCGGTGGGCTTCGCGGTGTTCGACCGCGTGCTGATCACCGTGCACCCCACCGATTGCATGGTGCGCGATTTCTTCGCGAACAAGCTGCAGCAGATGACCGTGGGCGCGGAGCCCCGGCAGGACCAGCGGCCCGCGCTGATGCGCCTGCCCACCACGCCGGCCGACCTGATGCTGCGCATGATCAACCACATGGTCGACAGCTACCTCGAGCTGCGCCGGCTGCTCACGAAACAGCTGGACCAGCTGCAGCAGGAGCTGCTGAACCCGCGCAGCCACTTCGACAGCTGGCAGGTGTTCCTCGATTCCCGCAACGCGCTGCACCTGCTGGAAGACACGTGCGAGGACCAGCGCAGCGCCATCGTCGAGTGGATCGACGCGCTGGACGAATGGCCGGGCTCGACCGACCCGCAGGCCAACCGCGAGCGCGAGCTGCTGCGGGTGCGCTCGCGCGACGTGCTCGAGCACATCGAACGGGTGCTGGCCCATGTGCGCCGGCTCGAGTCGTCGGCCGAGGCCGCGGTGCAGATGCACTTCTCGGCCCAGAGCAACCGCACGAACGACATCATGCGCACGCTGACCGTGCTGACCGCCATCTTCATGCCGCTGAACCTGATCACCGGATTCTTCGGCATGAACTTCGACGCGCTGCCGCTGATCCACAGCAGCACGGGCGTGTGGCTGGCCACCATCGTGATGGTGCTCGTGGGCATCGCGCTCGGCTGGTTCTTCTGGCGCAAACGCTACCTGAGCACCACGCGAAGGCCCTGAGGCACACCGGGTCACCCCGGCGAAAGCCGGGGCCCACCGTCCCTCCCGCGCGCTCCGGCCGCAGTGGATCCGGCGTTCGCCGGGATGACCCGCCTGGGGTCGTCGCGCCCGCGACACGTCCGCGGCCGTTCGCGCGCGACGATGGGGTCCCTGTGTCTCACGAGGCCCCGCCATGGACATCCTCCGCCAGACGTTCGCCGTCGACCGCGGCGACCTCGCGCGCACCACGGTGCTGTCGCACGCCGAAGCGCCGCCCGCCCCCGGCGAGGTGGTGCTGCGCGTGGACACCTTCGCGCTGACCGCGAACAACACCACCTACGCCGACCTCGGCGACCAGCTGGGCTACTGGCGCTTCTTCCCCGTCGACGGGCCCTGGGGCGTGATCCCCGTCTGGGGCTTCGCCGACGTGGTCGCCTCGGCCTGCGACGGCCTCTCACCCGGTGAGCGGCTCTACGGCTACTGGCCCATGGCCACGCACGCACGGCTCACGCCGGTGCGCGTGACCGCCGACAGCCTGGTCGATGCCAGTGAACACCGGCAGGCGCTGCCCGCCGCGTACAACCTGTACCTGCGCACCGCGGGCGACCCCGCGTGGCGCGCGGACCTGGAGGCCATCCAGGCGCTGCTGCGACCCGTCTTCATCACGTCGTTCCTGATCGACGACCTGCTCGGCGACGTGTCACCGCCGCCCGAGCAGGTGGTGCTGACCAGCGCGTCGAGCAAGACGGCCCTGGGCCTCGCGTGGCTGCTGCAGCGCCGCGGCGTCGCGGTGGCGGGACTCACGTCGGCGCGGAACCTCGCGTTCGTCGAGGGCCTGGGCTGCTACGGCACGGTGCTGCCCTACGACGGGCTCGACGCGCTGCCGCGCGGCCTGTGTTCCGCGACGGTGGACTTCGCCGGCAGCAGCGCGTTGCGCCAGCGCGTGCGGGACCACCTCGACGACCCGTCGGCCTGGCGCCTCGCCGTGGGCTTCACGCACCGCGACGCCACACCCGAGTCCGACCCGCCACCATTCTTCTCGGCACCGGACCGGCTGCGCCAGCGCGGACGCGACTGGGGGCGCGACGAGATCGCGCGGCGCGTGGCCGAACGCTGGGCGGACTTCGCCCCCTGGGTGGCGCGACGGCTCACCGTGCATGCCGGCCGCGGCATGGCGGACGTGGACGCGGTGTACCAGCAGCTGCTGGCCGGTGGCGTGCCCGCGAACGTCGGGCACGTGCTGTCGCCGCAGGCTCAGCGGCGGCGATAGGGATCGGCGAAGCCGAGGTCCGCGAGCACCTCGGTCTCGCGCGCTTCCATCGCCTCGGCCTCGTCGTCCGCTTCGTGGTCGTACCCCTGCGCGTGCAGCGTGCCGTGCACCAGCAGGTGGGCGTAGTGCGCCTCGAGCGTCACCTTCTCGGTGGCTGCCTCGGTCTCGACCACCGGCGCGCACAGGATCAGGTCGGCCACCACCACGGGCTCGTGGCTGTAGTCGAACGTCAGCACGTTGGTGGCGTAGTCCTTCTGGCGGAAGTCGCGGTTGAGCGCCTGGCCTTCCTCGGCGTCGACGATGCGCACGGTGATCTCGGCCGGCGACTCGAGCGCGGCGCGGATCCAGCGGATCACCTTGTGCCGCGGCAGGTGCGCGCGGTGGCGCGGGTCGGCGAACTGGAGGGACAGGGAGAGGTCGGGGCGGGCCATGGCGGAATGGATCTGATCAGTTGCGGTCGCTGGAGGCGATGTCGTAGGCCTCGACGATGCGCGCCACGAGCGGATGGCGCACGACGTCGGCGGACGTGAAGCGGGTGGTGGCCACGCCGCGCACGCGGCGCAGCACACGCTCGGCGTCGATCAGGCCGCTGTCGACCCCGCGCGGCAGGTCGATCTGGCTCACGTCGCCGGTGACCACGCAGCGGCTGCCGAAGCCCAGCCGGGTCAGGAACATCTTCATCTGCTCGCGGGTGGTGTTCTGCGCCTCGTCGAGGATCACGAACGCGTGGTTCAGCGTGCGGCCGCGCATGAACGCGAGCGGGGCGATCTCGATCTGGCCCTTCTCGAACGCCCGGCCCACCTTGTCGAAGCCCATCAGGTCGTACAGCGCGTCGTACAGCGGGCGCAGGTACGGGTCGACCTTCTGCGAGAGGTCGCCCGGCAGGAAACCGAGCCGCTCACCCGCCTCGACGGCCGGGCGCGACAGGATGATGCGCTGCACCGCGCTGCGTTCGAGCGCGTCCACCGCACACGCCACGGCAAGGAAGGTCTTGCCGGTGCCGGCCGGACCGATGCCGAACGTGATGTCGTGCTGCTGGATGTTGTTCAGGTACAGCCGCTGGTTGTCGGTGCGGCCGATCAGGTCGGCGCGCCGGGTGCGCAGCGCCGGGCCGGTGTCGCGTCCGTCGGCCTTCGGCGGGCGGCCTCGCTCGGTGTCCATCAGCGAGAGCTGGAACTCCTCGTGCGGGATGGGCGCGTCGGCGCGGGCGTAGAGCGCCTGCAGCAGCGCCATCGCCCGCTCGGCCGACAGCTTGGGGCCCTCGACGCGGAAGAATTCGTTGCGCCGGGAGATGCTGACGCCGAGCACCGTCTCCATGTCGCGGAGGTGGCCGTCCATGCTGCCGCACAGGTGCGAGAGCCGGTTGTTGTCGACGGGGAGGAACTCGTGGCGCAGGATCACGGGCGGGTGGCTTTCGGGTGGGAACGGCGGCGGAAGCCCCCCGCGAAACGGGGGGGCCGGCCGCGGATTGTCGCCCGGGCCGAGGCCGGTTGCACGCGGCAACTCCTGCACAATGACCGGCCATGCACGCCCACACCCGCCCCGTCCGGGCCATCCACCGCTTCGCCGCCGCGCTTCGCGCCCTGCTGCTGTGCCTGCTCGCCGGCGTGGTGCTGCCCTGCGCCGCGCAGGCCGATCCGCCGGCCATGACGATCGAGGGTGAACTGCGCATCTTCAATTCGGCGCTGACCGTGGCCGGCGACGACGCCCATTTCCCCGCCGACCGCGCGACGCGCAAGGTGCGCCTGCCCGACGACTGGTGGACCAGCCGCCCGAAGGAAGACGGCCCCGTCTGGTACCGCGTGCAGTTCGACGCGCCGGCCCAGCCCAGCCGCCTGATGGCCGTCTACCTGGAGCGGGTGTGCAGCAACGCCGAGGTCTACCTGAACGGCCAGATGGTGTTCAGCGGCGGCAGCATGGTGGAGCCCCTCACCCGCAACTGCTACTACCCGCAGCTGGCCGCGCTGCCGTCGGCGCTGCTGCGCGACGGCACCAACGTGCTCGACATCAAGGTGATGGGCTACCAGCTCCAGAAGGTGTCCACCCGCCAACGCGCGGGGGGCATGTCGGCCGTGAAGGTGGGGCCGTACGACGTGCTGCGGGCCGAGTACACCTCGTACCGTTTCTGGCGCCTGACCATCGTCGAGATCATCACCATCGCCACCACCATGCTGGGCCTGCTCGTGCTGTGCCTCGGCTGGCTCAACCGCCGCGAGCCGCACCTGATCTGGTTCGGCCTGCTCACGCTGATGTGGAACCTGCTGGCCCTCCGCATGCTGGTGCGCGACCTGCCGTTCGACAACGGCACGGTCGAGCTGATCTCGGGCGCGGGCTGGGCGCTCGTCACCGCGTTCGGCGTGCAGTTCATGCTGAGCTACGCGAACCTCCGCTCGCGCACGCTCGAGGTGGGCCTCGTGCTGCAGTGCATCCTGGTGCCGCTCACGCTGCTGCTCGCGGGCCCGCAGCGCCTGTTCGTCGTGATGAGCGCGTGGCAGCTGCTGATGGTGGTCGAGGCCATCGCCACCATGGGCCTCTACCTCTACGCCGTGTGGCACCACCGGCGCGAGGAGTTCTGGATCATGTCCGTCACGGTGGCCAGCATGGGCGTGCTGCTGCTCCTCGAACGGGCCATCCAGCACAACCTCCTCGACCCCATGCAGCTGCAGCTGTCGCACTTCGCGATGCCGGTCGTGTTCATCGTGCTGAGCACCCGCCAGCTCCGCTCGTTCAGCCGCGCGCTGCAGGACGCCGAGGCCGCCCGCAACTCCCTCGAGAGCCGCGTGGCCGAGGCCACCGCCGAGATGGAGCGCAACTACGCGCAGATGGCCGAACTGCGGGTCGAGCAGGTCACCGAGAAGGAACGCAAGCGCATCGCCGGCGACCTGCACGACGACCTCGGCGCCAAGCTGCTCACCATCGTCCACACCAGCGAGTCCGAACGCATCTCGTCGCTCGCCCGCGAGGCGCTCGAAGAAATGCGCCTGTCGGTCAAGGGCCTCACCGGCAAACCGCTGCCGGTGGCCGACGCGCTGGCCGACTGGCGCGCCGAAACCGTGCTGCGCCTGGGCCAGGCCGGCGTCGAGGCCGACTGGCGCAGCCCCAACGAAGACCTGACGCAGCAGCTGTCCGCCCGGGCCTTCGTGCAGACCACCCGCATCCTGCGCGAGGCCATCAGCAACGTCATCAAGCACAGCGGGGCTTCGCACTGCAAGGTGCGCTGCACGCTCGGCGAACACGACTTCGTGCTGGTCGTGCAGGACAACGGCAAGGGCATCCCGATGGAACTCGACGGCAAGCTCGACCGAGGCCACGGCATGGCGAGCATGAAACACCGCGCCAAGCAGATGCAGGGGCAGTGCCTCGTCGAATCCGGCCCGGGCTATGGCACGGTGATCCGGCTGACCCTGCCACTCTGAGGCCCGGAAATCCCTGTGCACGGGGTCTGCCCAGCGCAGGCCCCGGCTGTTACGATATTCCCCGCGCCGCGGGCGCACGCACGCATTCACCTGCCGGGTACCGCCATGAACAAAATCCTGTTGCTCGAAGATCTGCCCGAGATCCGCTCGTGGCTCAAAGCGCTCGCCCTGCAGGTGTTCCCGAACGCGCAGGTGTCGGAAGCCGCCCGCGTGCACGACGCCCTGGCGCTCGTCAGCGCCGAACGCTTCGAGGTCGCCCTGATCGACCTGGGCCTGCCCGACGGCTCGGGCGTCGACGTGGTGGCGGCGCTGCGCGAGAACCAGCCCGAGGCCCAGTCGGTCGTGGTCACCATCCACGACGACGACGACCACCTCTTCCCCGCGTTGCAGGCCGGCGCCTTCGGCTACCTGCTGAAGGAGCAGCCGCGCGAGCACTTCGTCGAGCAGCTGCAGCGCATCAGCCAGGGCGAACCGCCGCTGTCGCCGTCCATCGCCCGCCGCGTCATCGCGTACTTCGCGGCCCAGAACAAACCGCAGGAGCGCCCGCAGAACCTGCCCCACGTCTCGCTGACCGACCGCGAGAACGAGGTGCTGCTGTGGGTGGCCAAGGGCTTCACGCTGCCCGAGATCGGCGTGCAGCTGAACCTGTCGCGCCACACCATCGCCGACTACGTGAAACAGATCTACCGCAAGCTCAACGTCAGCTCGCGCGCGGAAGCCGCCCTCGAGGCGCAGCGCCTGGGCCTGTTCCGCCGATGATCGGCCGCCTGAGCGGGCAGCTCGCGGAGAAGAACCCGCCGCAGGTGCTGGTCGACGTCAACGGCGTCGGCTACGAGGTCGACGTGCCCATGAGCACGTTCTACAACCTGCCCGGGCTCGGCGAACGGGTCGTGCTGCTGACGCACTTCGTGGTGCGGGAAGACGCCCAGGTGCTGTTCGGCTTCCTGACCGCCACCGAACGCACCACGTTCCGCCAGTTGATCAAGATCACCGGCGTGGGCCCGCGCATGGCGCTGGCCGTGCTGTCCGGCATGAGCGTGTCCGAGCTGGCCCAGGCGGTGTCGCTCCAGGAGGCCGGCCGCCTCGTGAAGGTGCCCGGCATCGGCAAGAAGACCGCCGAGCGCCTGCTGCTCGAACTCAAGGGCAAGCTCGGTCCCGACCTGAGCCTGCCGGCGCACGTCGCCAACGATGCACAGGCGGACATTCTCCAGGCGCTGGTGGCCCTCGGCTACAGCGACCGCGAAGCCGCGCTGGCGCTCAAGAGTTTGCCGGCGGACGTCGGCGTCAGCGACGGCATCAAGCAGGCCCTCAAGGCGCTGGCCAAGTAGGCCCCTCCCCTCGTGTCATCCCGGCGAACGCCGGGATCCACTGCGCCCAGAGCGCGCCATGGGACGAGTGGCCCCCGGCGTTCGCCGGGGTGACCGCTTGGGGCAACGACCGCTTACAAGTCGCGGCAGCGACGCCACAATCCCCCGGCAATAAGTGCATGGGCGTGCAGTTTTGCAGCATAGAATTCCGGCTCCTGTCCCCGGTGGCCCGATGCCCGACCCGATTCACCCCCGCCTCCTGGCCCGTGTCGAACGTTCGCTGCGCAAGCGCCTGAACGTGGACATCGGCCCGCACCTGCAACGTTTCGCCGCCCAGGCGAAGTCGGAGGACGACTTCATGGCCGCGGCAGCCCGGCTGCTCGTGAGCCCGCGGGAACGGGAGGAGTGGCTGGCTTCGTGGGCCGTGCGCCGGCTGCCGGGCGACGACACCGGCCCGATGGGGCTCGACAGCGCCCCGGCCCCGCTCGACGTGCCCCCCTCCGGTCCGGGCGCCCTCGTGACCCAGCGCAGCTTCCGCATCAGCCCGGCCCAGCTCGTCCGCATCCGCGAGGCCCTCGCCCACGAGGTGGGCCCCATCGCCTCCCTGCTGATCGAGACCGAGTCGGCCCGCTCCGAATCGGCCGGCGAACTGCTCGCCCGTCTGCAGGCCCACCTCGACGACGAGGAGCAGCGCCGCCGGTTCGTGGCCGCCACCCTCTCCAGGTTCGACCCCGAATACTAGAAAAGCATCCCGAGACTCCCACTCCGTCCGCGGAGACCCGCATGAACCTGAAGCTCAAGTTCAACCTCGTCTTCGCAACCCTGTTCGCCCTGGCGCTCGTGGTGGCCGGCGGCATCGTCTACCGCCTCGTGCTGAAGAACGCCCAGGCCGAGGTGGTGCACGACGCCCGCCGCATGATGGACGTGGCCCTCGCCGTGCGCGACTACACGGTCACCCACGTGAAGCCGCACCTCGACCCGCTGCTCGACCGCCACTTCCTCCCCGAGACCGTGCCCGCCTTCGCCGCCACCGAAACCATCGCCCGGCTGGCCAAGGCCCAGCCCGGCTACGGCTACAAGGAGGCCACGCTGAACCCCACGAACCCGCGCAACGCCGCGGTCGACTGGGAGCGCGAGGTCGTCGAGCGCTTCCGCGCGAGCCCCGACCTGAAAGACCAGACCGGCGAGTTCGCCGACGCCTCCGGCACCAAGTTCTACGTGGCCCGCCCCATCCAGATCAAGAACGCCGCCTGCCTCGCGTGCCACAGCACGCCCGAGGCGGCCCCGGCTTCGCTGATCACGAAGTACGGCCGGGACCACGGCTTCGGCTGGCAGCTGAACGAGGTGATCGGCGCCCAGGTGGTCTCGGTGCCCACGCAGGTGGCCAACGACAAGGCCCGCGAGGTGGCCGCCGCGTTCATCGGCACGCTGGTCGGGGTGTTCGCGCTGCTGTTCGTCGCGCTCAACATGCTGCTGCAGCGCTGGGTGGTGACCCCGGTGCGGCAGGTGGCCCACGCCGCCAACCGCTTCAGCCAGGGCGAGATGGACACGCCCGAGTTCCCCGAGGGCCGCCAGGACGAGATCGGCTCGTTGCAGCGCTCGTTCAACCGCATGCGGCGCAGCCTCGCGAAGGCCATGGACCTGCTCCGGCGCTGAAGGAAGCTCCCCCCGCGTGACGCCGGTCACGCGGCACGGCCGGCACGCTCAAGTCGACCGCCCCGGGGCCGAAACACGAGGGACGGGCCCGCCGGGTCCGACTGCTCGTCCGTTGTCGCACCCATGCTGTCCGCTCGTCCGCTCGCCCTCTGTGCCACCGCAGCCCTGCTGCTGCCCCTGGCCGGCCACGCCGCCCGCCCGCTCGTCACCGAGGACGCCGGCGTGCTCGCCCCGCGCGACTGCGAGCTGGAAGGCTTCGGCGGACGCCAGCGCGAGGAAACCACCGAAGTCACCGCCGGAGCCCAGATCGGCTGCGGCGTGGGGTTCGGCACCCAGGCCACCCTCGCCTTCACCCGCGGCCAGGAGACGGAAGAGCCGTCGACCCGCGCCGTGTCCCTCGGCCTGAAGACCGCGCTGCCGTGGTGGAAGGACGGCCCCGCCGAGTGGGCGATCGCGATGACGCTCGGCCATGAACGGCGCGTGGGCGGCGACACCGCGGAGCTGACCGCCAACGTGGTGCTGGTGGCCACCGGCAAGTTCAGCGAGACCCTCACGTGGCACGCGAACCTGGGCTGGCTCAACAGCCGCCCGACCCGGGTCACCACGACCACCTGGAACCTGGCGGGCGAGGCCGCCGTGAGTTCGCTCGTGGACCTGACCGCCGAGTTCTACGGCGACGACCGGCAGCGCCCGTGGCTCGCCGCGGGCATCCGCTTCAACGGTGGCAAGCAGTGGAGCGTGAACGCCTCGTACGGCGCGCAGCCCGCCGAACCCCACGCGCGGCAGCTCACCGCGGGCGTGAAGTTCGCGTTCTGATCGATCAGCTGGCGGTCTTCTCGCGCCGCAGCCAACCGTACCAGAGGCACACGACCACCGGCACGCCCAGGGTGACCCACGACAGCGCGTCCCACACGCCGTCGCCCAGCAGGGCCGACAGCAGCCCGATGGTGGTCAGCACGCCGAGGACGATGGGCCAGGTCCAGAGTCCGCTTTTCATGGATTCGCTCCTGCCGGCGCTTCGGCCAGGCGTTCGGGTTCGGTGAGGTCGCGCTGCACCACCGGGTTGCGTCGCTTCAGCCAGAGGTACAGGCCGCTGCCGAGCACCACGATGGTGAGGATGTCGAGCACGGCCCAGAGGATCTGCATGGGACGGCCGCCGTAGTCGCCGAAGTGCAGCGGCTGCGACAGCAGCAGGCCCGTGAGGTACCAGGGCGGCTCGCGGCTGTCGGTGACCAACCCCGTCTGCGAGTCGACCAGCACGGGCTTGAAGAGCTTGGACGTGAAGGGCGTGTTGCCGCGCATGAACACGGTGTAGTGGTGCGGGCTCGAGAACGACGTGCCCGGGAACGCGATGAAGCCGAGCTTCATGTGGGGCTCGAGCGCCAGCGCCGCGGTCACCGCCGTCTGCAGCGACCCGGGCGTAGCCGGCGGCGGCAGGCCCTTGTACGGCGCGATCATCTCGGCCATCTGGTCGTTCTGCCAGTACTTCACCACGAGGTCCGCCCACGTGTTGATCACGCCGGTGGCGCCCACCACGAACACCCACACGAGCGTGACGATGCCCAGCAGGTTGTGCAGGTCGAGCCACTTGATGCGCGTGGAACGTTCTCGGCGCACGTCGCCGAAGCCGAGCTTGCGCATGAACGGCGCGTAGAGCACCACGCCCGACACGGTGGCCACCACGAGCAGGATGCCCATCAACCCGAGGAACAGCGTGCCCGGCAGGCCCGCGAAGAGGTCGATGTGCAGCGAGTACATGACGTACATGAACCCGCTGTCGAGCGACGGTTCGGCCAGCGGCGCGGCCGTGCGCGCATCCACCGCCACCTGCTTCAGGCCGCTGGTGGACGTGGGGGTGGGCGACATCGTGACGTACCAGACCCGGTCGTCATCGGGCTCGCGGGACACGAACATGCCGCCCAGCGACGGGTTGCGGGCCTTGGCCGTTTCCATGACCCGGTCGAGGTCGGCCATGGGCGTGCCGGCGGGCACGGCCGGCGCTTCCACGTCGGTGCCCAGCAGGTGGTTGATCTCGTGGTGGAAGATCAGCGGCAGGCCGGTCAGGCACAGCAGCAGCATGAAGACCGTGCAGACGAGGCTGCTCCACTTGTGCACCCACGCCCAGGTGCGGATGGCCTTGGGGCTGATCATCGGGAAGGCCCCGCGCGGCGGGAGGACGGGTGGGCGGACATCGGAGGTACGACAGATGAGAATCCGTCGCATTTTCGTCGATTTGCGGCAGACCGGGTGAATCCGCCCGATCCTGCGGACAATGGCCCCCAACCCCTCAGCCCCCGGAGTCGCCGTTGCCATCCCGACCGAACGACCTCGCCCGCATGAAATGGATCGCCATGGCGCTGCTGGCGGGCGCGGCGGTCGTCTACGCCGTCGCCTCGCTGCTGGGCGGGCGGCACCCGGCCTGGGGCTACGTCGCCGCGTTCGCCGAGGCCGCGATGGTGGGCGCGCTCGCCGACTGGTTCGCCGTCGTCGCGCTGTTCCGCCACCCGCTCGGCCTGCCCATTCCCCACACCGCGATCATCCCGAGCAACAAGGACCGCATCGGGGCCAACCTCGCCACCTTCATCTGCGAGAACTTCCTCGGCACGGAACAAGTGCTGGAGAAGGTGCGGACCTTCCGCGCGGCCGACCGCCTGGCCGCATGGCTCGCCGACCCGGCCCACGCGCAGCAGGTGGCCCGGCACCTCGGTGCGCTGCTCGCCCACGCGCTGCGTGCGCTCGACGACGAACCGGTGCGCCACTTCTTCCGCACCACGGTGCTCGCGCGGCTCGACCGGGTCGACAGCACGCGGCTCACCGGCCAGCTGCTGGACGTGCTCACCGCCGACGGCCGCCACCAGCAGCTGCTCGACGCCGCACTGCGCCAGCTGGGCCACGTGCTCGACGACGAGACCCTGAAGCACGAGGTCGCCGAGGTGGTGGCACGCGAGGTGAAGTACCTGCGCTTCGTGGGCCTCGACCACGCGGCCGGCCGCTTCGCCACCGAGAAGATGGTGGCTGGCGTCGTGCGCCTCGTGGGCGAGATGGGCGAGGACGCCGGCCACCCATTGCGCGTGCGCTTCGACGCGTTCATGGCCGACTTCATCCGCGACCTGAAACACGACCCCGCGATGCACGAGAAAGGCGAACGCCTGAAGCAGGAACTGCTGGCCCACCCGCAGCTCGCGCAGTACCTGCACGGCCTGTGGACGCAGGTCATCGAGTGGACCCGCCAGGACCTGGCCAGCGACCGGTCGGCGCTGCGCGAGCGCGTGGCCGACGCCACGCGGGGCCTGGGCGAACAGCTGTTGAAGGACGAGGCGATGCGCGCGTGGATCGACGGCCAGCTGCTCGCCACGGCGCCCCGGTGGATCGAACGCTACCGGGAGGACATCCGCGCGTACATCGTGTCGCGGGTGGCGGAGTGGAACGCGGCCGAGATGACGTCGGAACTGGAGCGCAACATCGGGCGGGACCTGCAGTTCATCCGCATCAACGGCACGCTGGTGGGGGGGCTCGCGGGATTGGTGATCCACACGGTCACCGAGGCCCTGCGCGCGGCATAGCCCACCACCACGTCATCCCGGCGAACGCCGGGATCCACTGCAGCCAGCGCGCACCCGGGACCGGTGGGCCCCGGCGTTCGCCGGGGTGACCACCTTCCCTCACGTCACTTCACGAAACTGTCGATCGCCTTGCGCCCCAGGAACGGCTGGTCCGTGAAGAAGCCATCCATGCCGAGCTTCAGGAACGCATGGATCTGCCCTTGGAGGTCGCCGAGCGCCGTGGGGTCGGTGCCCGCGTCGAACTCGTTCGGCAGGAACGTGTTCTCCGCGCGGAAGGTCCAGCCGTGCACGATCAGGCCGGCGGCGTGGGCGTCGGCCACCAGCGTCGTCGGGGTGCCGAGGCGGCCGCCCACGAGCGGGATCATCAGGTTCGTGTTCGCGCCGATGCCGTCGGCGTAGGTGGCGATCTCGGCGAGGCCCGCGGGCTTGGCGAGGTCGGCGTACGTGCGTGGGTCGCCGCTCACCACGAAGTCGTACGGCTTGCCGGACCCGTTCAGCAGCTGGGCGAGGGGCACGCGCGTCATCCGCGAGAGCTGGCGCAGGTTCTGCGTCTCGAACGACTGGATGATCACCGCCGCGCTCTTGCCGGTGTAGCCGTAGCGGTTCAGCAGGCGCACGAGCGGCGCCTCGAGCGGCTTGCCGATGCCCTGGAAGTAGGTGGGGTGCTTGGTCTCGGGGTACACGCCGATTGGCTGGAAGTCGCGGTGCCAGCGGCGGCCGCCCTCGCGGCGGGCTTCTTCCTTGCGCGCTTCGTTCGCGCGGGCGACGAGCTGCAGCACCTCTTCGAACGTCGGGATCTCGAACTGGCCGTCGAAGCGCGTGTTGGCGGCACGCACGGCGGGCAGGCGCTCGCGGGCGCGCAGGGTCTTCAGTTCGGCGAGCGTGAAGTCTTCGGTGAACCAGCCGGTGATGGCCGTGCCGTCGATGGTCTTCGTGGTCTTGCGGGCGGCGAACTCGGGGCGGTCGACCACGTCGGTGGTGGCTTCGCGCACCGTGCCGTCGGCGTTCAGGATCGCGATGGCGTTCTCGTGGCGGGCGACCAGCACGCCGTCCTTCGTGATGACGAGGTCGGGCTCGACGAAGTCGGCGCCCTGCTCGATGGCCAGCCAGTACGCCGCCAGCGTGTGCTCGGGCACGTAGCCGCTCGCGCCGCGGTGGGCGATCAGCGTGGGCTTGTCCGGCGGGGCGGGCTTGTGGTCGTGGGCGAGGGCCGGGGCGCAGAGTGTGGCGGCCAGCGCCAGCACGGCGGCGAGACGAAGGGGACGCAGGGTCATCGAGAGCCTCCATGGATGGGTCGAAAGACGATACGGGCGCCCCATGACGGACACATGACCTATGCTGCCCTCCCCACGGTCTTCCCGCAAGCATGGTCCCCACTGCCCTCCGCACCATCCTGCCGCTGTCGCTCGTCACCTGCACCAGCATGCTGGCGATGGACCTGTACCTGCCCGCCGTGCCGTCGCTGCTGGGCGCGCTCGGCATCTCGGTGTCGCTCGCGCAGGCGACGGTGGCGGTGTTCCTCGCGGGCCTCGCGGCCTCGCAGCTGTTCTGGGGCGCCGCGCTGAACCGGCTCGGGCCCCGCCGCTGCGTGCTGATCGGCGGCGGACTGCTCGTGGCCACCAGCGCGGGCTGTGCGCTCGCCCCCGACATCGCCTGGCTGCTGGCGATGCGTTTCGTCCAGGGCGCCGCGGCCGGGGCCGCCGCGGTGGTGGCGCCGAGTGTCGTGCGCGCCACGTTGGGTGACCACGACGCGGTGCGCGGCCTCGCCGCCATCTCGATGATCGAGTCGGCCGTGCCCGCGGCCGGCCCGGTGCTGGGCGCGGCGCTGCTGCTCGTGACCGACTGGCGGGGCACGTTCTGGGTGCTGGCCGCCGTGACACTGGCCGTGCTGCCCTTCGTCGTGAAGGTCTCGCCGAAGGTGCTGCCCGGGCTGGACCACACCGTGCCGTCGGGCTACGGCACGCTGCTGCGCCACGGCAAGTTCGTGCGCATCGCGCTGTCGCAGGCGCTCTGCATGGGTGCGCTGCTGACCTTCGTCGCGAGCGCGCCGCAGCTCGTGGTCAACGCCTTCGGCCTCGGCAACGCGGCCTTCGCGACGTTGCAGGTGCTGAGCGTGGCCACATTCATGGTGGCGGCGAGCCAGTCCGGGCGCATCAGCAAGGCCGTGGGGGCCCCGCGGGCGATCCAGATCGGCGCGGGCCTGCACGTCGTGCTGTGCGCGCTGCTGCTCGGTGCAAGCCTCGCGGGCGTGCTGCCGTTCGCCGCGCTGCTGCTGTTCTGGTGCGCCTTCTGCGGCGCGCTGGCCGTGCGCGGCCCGGCCTCGTTCAGCGAGGCGCTGTCGCTGCCACCGTCGCAGATGGGGCGGGCCTCAGCGCTGATGATGCTGGCCATCCTGCTCGCCGGGGCCCTCGGCACGCAGGCCGTCGCGCCGTTCCTCGCGGGCCCGAGCCCGGCACCGCTCGCGTTCGCGATGCTGCTGATGTGCGGCACCGCCTTCGCCCTCGTCGTCCCCGCCCCGAAGGCCCCTGCATGATCGACGGACCACCACCCGCCGGAACGCCATGACCGCACGAGACCGTTCGTCCCGCCGCTGGCCCGCCGCCGGGGGCGACGTCGCCGGGCTGATGCGCGCCGACGGCTGGGAGTCGACCGCCCTCGGTCCCCCGGACACCTGGCCCGCGAACCTGAAGTCCGTGATCGGCCTGATGCTGCCGGCCCACGTGCAGATCGTGCTGTTCTGGGGGCCGCAGTACGTGGCCTTCTACAACGACGTCTACGCGCCCACCATCGGCAACAAGCACCCGCGGGCGCTGGGCCGCCCGGCCATCGAGTCGTGGACCGAGCTGTGGGACGACCTCGAACCCCTGCTCGCGAAGGTGCGTGCCACCGGCGAGACCGTGTCGGCCGCCGACCGCCCTTTCCAGATCGAACGCCACGGCTTCCTCGAGGACGTGTACTTCGACATCTCGTACTCGGCCGTGGCCGGCGAGGACGGCGAGGTCGACGGCGTGCTGTGCATCGTGAGCGAGACCACCGCGCGGGTGATCGCGTCGCGCGAACGCGACCGGGCCGAGGCCACGCTGCGCGCGAACCAGGACGAACTGGCGCGGGTCAACTCGTCGCTCGAGGAGCGCGTGGCGCGGCGCACGCGCGACCTCGACCGCGTGTGGCGCCTGTCCACCGACCTGATGATGATCTCGCGGCTCGACGGCACGATCCAGGCGGTCAACCCGGCGTGGCTCGCGCAGCTCGGATGGCGCCCGGACGACCTGGCCGGCCGGCCGTACCTCGACTTCGTCCACCCCGACGACTGCGAACGCTCGCGCGAGGAAGCCGCCCGCCTGGATGCCGGCCAGCCCTCGCGGCACTTCGAGAACCGCTGGCGCCACCGCGACGGCACGTACCGCACCGTGGCCTGGACCGCCGTGCCCGAGGCCGGCTTCGTGCACGCCGTGGGCCGCGACATCACCGCCGAAAGCGCCGCGGCCGAGGCGCTGCGCGAGACCGAGGCGCGGCTGCGCCAGAGCCAGAAGATGGAGGCCGTGGGCCAGCTCACCGGTGGCATCGCCCACGACTTCAACAACCTGCTGCAGGGCATCTCGGGCTCGCTCGAGGTGGTGCGCAAGCGCCTCGCGCAGGGCCGCCCCGGCGAGATCGAACGCCACGTGGACGCCGCCCTCGGCGCCACGCAGAAGGCCGCCTCGCTCACGCACCGCCTGCTCGCGTTCTCGCGCCGCCAGCCGCTCGACCCGAAGCCGGTGCGCCCGAACCCGCTCGTGGGGTCGATGGAGGACCTGCTGCGGCGCACGCTGGGCGAACGCGTCTCGCTCGAGATGGTGCTGGCCGAGGGCGTGTGGACCACGCTGTGCGATCCGAACCAGCTGGAGAACGCGCTGCTCAACCTCGCGATCAACGCCCGCGACGCAATGCCCGACGGCGGCACGCTCGAGATCGAGACCCGCAACCTCCGGCGCGAGGCCGATCACCCCGCCGGGCCCGGCGAGTACGTCTGCATCTCGGTGACCGACACCGGCACCGGCATGCCGCCCGACGTGGCCGCGCGCGCCTTCGAACCGTTCTTCACCACCAAGCCGATCGGCCAGGGCACCGGCCTCGGGCTGTCGATGATCTACGGGTTCGCGCTGCAGTCCGAGGGCTTCTGCCACATCGACAGCGCCGTGGGCCGTGGCACCACAGTCACGCTGGCGCTGCCCCGCCACCACGGCACGGACACGGGCGACGACGAAACGCCCGAGGGGCCGGCCGGCCAGGCGGAACGCGGCGAGGTGGTGCTCGTCGTGGAGGACGACCCGGTCGTGCGCGGCCTGATCGTCGACGTGCTGGGCGAACGGGGCTACCGGGTGTCGACCGCGGCCGACGGCCCCGAGGGCCTGGCCCGCGTGCAGGCGCCCGGCCCCATCGACCTGCTGCTGACCGACATCGGCCTTCCCGGCCTCGACGGCCGCCGGCTCGCCGACGCCGCCCGCGCCGCGCGCCCCGGTCTCAAGGTGCTGTTCATGACCGGCTACGCCAGCGAGGCCGCCGCCGCGCACGGGTTCCTGGACGCCGGCATGGGCATCGTGATGAAACCCTTCACGATGGACGGCCTGGCGGCGCGGGTGCGCGACCTGCTCGCCACCGGGCGGAACGGCCTCTAGATGTGAAGTGTCAAGAGGTTCTTGCGTTTGACGCGGAGCCGAGACATGGGCGGCTGGCATCCGATGCCGTGATGCTGACGGTGCCAGTTGTAGAAGTGGGTCCAGACCGGCAGGTACTCCGCGCGGACGTCTGAGGTGGCATAGGTCTGGCCGTATGCCCACTCGCGCAAGGCCGACTGGATGAAGCGCTCGGCCTTGCCGTTGGTTTGCGGCCGGAACGCTCGGGTGAACTTCTGCGAGATGCCGTTCTCCAGACACGCCTCGCCGAAGGCGGCCGAATGGAAGGCCGGGCCGTTGTCGGTGATCACTCGTTCGATGCAGACGCCGAGCCCCTTGAAGTAGGCCAGCGCAGCCTTCAGGAACGCTGTGGCGCTCTCCTTGCGTTCGTTCGGATGCATCTGAGTGAAGGCAATCCGGCTGTGATCGTCCACGGCGACGAACACGTACTCCCAGCCCACGTGGCGCGAACGCTTGCGGCGGTCGCCTGTGATGCGGTGACCGACCTCCTCGAAGCGGCCGAGCTTCTTGATGTCGATGTGCAGCAGTTCCCCGGGAGCTTCACGCTCGTATCGTTGAATCGGCTCGGCCGGCCGCAGGTCGCTAAGGCGGGACAGGCCAGCGCGCTTGAGCACGCGACTGACGGTCGCCTTGGAAACCCCCATGTACGTCGCGATTTCCGCTTGGAGCCTTAGCTTGCGCCGCAGCTCGACGATGGTCTTGGCGACCTGATCGTCAATACCTCTCGGAGAACGAGCTGGGCGCGACGACTTGTCCAGCAGGGCATCCGCTCCACCGGCCAGGTAGCGCGCGTGCCACTTGCGGGCCGTGACGGCGCTGACGCCCTGCTTGGCAGCCGCGTCTGATGCGCTCAAACCACGTTCGGTGATGTCTTGCACAAGCTCCAGGCGGCGAAGGTACGTCAATCGGGCATTCTTATGGGTGTTCATCCGGGTCTCGGGTTATGAGTTGGACTGGGGTTTTGGCGAATGCCAGTCTCTCAAAACCTCTCCGGGTGAACACCCACAACAACCTATTGAACCTTCACAACTAGAGCGCACGCAGCCGATGCTGCCGATGGGGATCGGCTACGCCGAGGGCGTAACCCACGACTACGTCCGACACGGGACAACGACGTTGTTCGCCGCGTTGAATCTGCTCGACGGAACGGTGTTAGCGAGTTGCAAGCCGCGTCATCGGCATCAGGAATTTCTTTCCTTCTTGCGTGAGATCGACAAATCCGTGCCGCAAGACTTGGACGTGCATTGCGTCGCGGACAACTACGCCAGCCACAAGCATCCAAAGGTGCGCGCCTGGCTCGCGAACCATCCACGATGGCACATGCATTTCGTCCCGACCTACTCGAGTTGGCTCAACCAAGTGGAGCGCTTCTTCGGAATCATCACGGACAAGGCGATCCGGCGTGGGTCGTTCTCCAGCGTCAAGCAGTTGATTCAGAAAATCGACGACTTTGTCAGTCGCTACAACGAAAACTGCAAGCCCTTTACCTGGACGGCCACTGCTGATTCGATCCTCGAAAAGCTAGCTCGCCTCTGCGGACGAATTTCCGGGACAGCACACTAGTTGCGCGTGACCAAGGACAACGACATGGAGTACACGAGCGACCTCGTGGGCATGCTCGTCAAGCTGTCCCTCATCGAAAAGTCACGGTACATGGCGTCTGAAGCGTCGATGGGCCGGCTTGTGCCTCGCCTGATGCCCTTGCTAGAACACCCGAGACTGTTCACCAGCGTCACGCCCGACCTGCGAGGCCTTATCACCGTTTTGTCCAGGACACTGGCGAAGTTCTGGTCGGAGGGAAACATCGGAGATCCGAACGAACCTTGGCCTTGTGTTTTGCGACGAGGAACCGGACTTGGCCAACCTGATCCTCGATTCGCGAAGGCCCGAACAGATCCGACGGCTGAATCGGGTGCTGTTCCCCCGCATGCTTAGGTCAGCAACACCACCTTGTGATCCGGCGATTTCGCCACCTGCAAGGTCAACTGCCTCAATGCCACCCGTCCCTGGACCGGATGCAGAAAGACCCGTTCGCCGCCTTCGCGTGCCAGCACGTCCTGGCCCGACCAGAACCGGTCGAAGTCGGGGCTGCCCCGGCGCAGTGTGGCCACCTGGGTCCGTGTGGCCTTCTCCTGCAGTCCGGCCCGGCGGTCGGCCCGAAACTCGGCGACGAGTCGGCGGGCCCGTTCGGGCCAGTCCTCGATGAACGTCCGCGCGTTGGGGTCGAGGAACATGTAGTTCAACAGGTTGCGCTCGGTGGCCTGCTTGCCGAGCCAGCGCTCGAAGAGCGCGGCGGCGGGCTTGTTCCAGGCGATGGCGTTCCAGTCGGCGTCGAGCACGTAGGCCGGGGACCGGAACTTCGCGACTGCGTCGGCGAGCGACGCCCTCAGCGCCGCCGCGGCGGCCTCGCCGGGAGAAACGCCGCCGGAGGCGGGATCGCGCAGCGCCGCCAGGTCGAACAGGTAGGCCCGCTCCGCGGCGTTCAGCGACAGCGCCTTCGCCAGCGCGGCCAGGGTGCCGGCCGACAACGACAGCGCCCGGCCCTGTTCGATCCACGCGAGCCAGGTCGGGCTGATGCCGCACAGCGCGGCCAGTTCCTCTCGGCGCAGGCCCTTGGCGCGGCGGCGGAAACCCGGTGGCAGGCCGACGGACTGGGGCGTGATGCGTTCGCGGTGATTGCGCACGAACTCGCCGAGCAAGGGGGCCGAAGCGGCGGCGGGCGGGGTGGTCATGGCAGTGGCAGTACCAGTATGAGCAGTTGTCTTGTACCAGGATGAATGGCGCCCGATGATGCCATCTCCCAACCCTGGAGTCCCCATGATTTCCCACGACCACCACGTCGATCGCCAGTTCGGCCCCGTCGCCGCCGCCTACCTCTCGAGCCCTGTCCACGCCCAGGGCGCCGACCTCGCGAAGACCGCGGCACTGCTGCGGGGCGCGGGCCGGGTGCTGGACGTGGGCTGTGGTGCGGGCCACTTGAGCTTCGCGGTGGCGCCCGGCGTGGGCGAAGTCGTCGCGAGCGACCTCTCGCCCGGCATGCTCGAGGCCGTGCGCGACGAGGCGGGACGGCGCGGCCTCGCGAACCTGACCACGCAGCAGGCTTCCGCCGAAGCCCTGCCCTTCGCCGACGCCAGCTTCGACGCCGTCTGCACGCGCTACAGCGCCCACCACTGGGCCGACCTCGCCGCGGGCCTCGCGGAGATCCGCCGCGTGCTCAAGCCGGGCGGCCGCCTCGTCGTGATCGACGTCGTGTCCCCCGACGACCCGCTGCTCGACTCTCACCTCCAGACCCTCGAGCTGCTGCGCGACGCGTCCCACGTGCGCGACCATTCGATCGCCCAGTGGACCACCCACCTCGAGAATGCCGGGCTCTACGTGGCGTACACCGAGGCCTGGCCGCTGCCGATGCAGTTCGACAGCTGGGTGGCGCGCATGCGCACGCCGGCCGACCGCGTGGCGGTGCTGCGCGGGCTGCTCCAGCAGGCGCCGGCCGAGGTGCGGCGGCACTTCAACGTGCAGGCCGACGACTCGTTCGACATCGAGGCGGCGATGCTGGTGTGCGCCTGACCCGTCGGGCGTGAGAGCATCGGGACGTCGTCCCCAGCAGTTCCCGCCGCCCCGATGCACATCCACGCCCGCGCCCTCGCGTACTTCGACATGATCCGCCGCAGCGGTTCGATCCGCGAGGCGGCCCGCCGCCTGCACCTCGCGTCCTCCGCGGTGAACCGCCAGCTGCTGCAGCTCGAGGAGCAGGTGGGCGCCCCGCTCTTCGAGCGCATGCCCACCGGCCTCAAGCTCACCGCGGCGGGCGAGGTGTTCTCGCGCCACGTGATCACGGTGCTGCAGGACGAGCGCCGCATGGTGGGCGAGCTCGAGATGCTGCGCGGCATACGCCGCGGTGCGCTCAGCGTGATGTCGGTCGAGGGGCTCAACGCCGACCTGCTGCCGGCCTGCCTCGAACGCATGCTGACGCGCTACCCGACGATCCAGATCCACGTGCGCTCCGCCGGCTCGGCGCAGACGGCCACGGCGGTGACCGACGGCGATGCCGACGTCGCCATCGGTTTCTCGCTCGCCCGCAACGAGACGCTGCGCCAGTGCGCGGTGGGCCAGTTCGCCCTCGGCGCCGTGGTGCGGACCGACCACCCGATCGCAGCGCTGCCGCACGTCGGGTTCTCCGAATGCGCGCGCTACCCGCTGATCCTCGCGTCGCCGGAGCTGTCGATCCACGCGCAGATGAAACCGGTGCTGGCCCACCACAAGCGCGCGCTGACCGTGCTGCTGGAGACCGCGTCGATCGAACTCGCGAAGACCCTCGCCGGCCGCGGCCTCGGCATCGCCTTCCAGACCCGGCTGGGCCTGGAGCGTGAACTCGCCGAGGGGCGGCTGGTGCACGTGCCTCTAAAGTCGCCCGGCCGGCTGCTGACCGAGCTGGGGGTCTACGTGCGCGCCGGTCGCACCCTGCCCCCGGTGCTCGACGCGTTCATCCGCATCGTGGCCGAGGAGATCGAACGGCGGGAGTCCGAAGAGGCGCACCCGCCCTGATGCCGTTTCGGCAGCACCCCGAGCCAAACTCTGCGCTATCGCGCTCACCCCCGAATTCCTAGACTGCGTCGCATCGACCCGATGACTTCGCAGCCATGTCCCCTCCTCCCACCTCCGCCCCCCTCGGCCTGCCGCTGATCGACGTGGGCCCGCTGCGGGGCGGTGATGCCGCCGCTCGCACCGGCGTCGCCCGTGCGCTGCGCGCCGCGTGCGAGGAGCGCGGCTTCTTCTACATCCACAACCATGGCGTGCCGGAGGCGCTGATCGCCGAGGTGTTCGCGGCGACCGAAGCCTTCTTCGACCAGCCGATGAGCGCGAAGCTCGCGCTCGACAAGTCGCTGTCGGCCTGCAGCCGCGGCTACGAGCCGCTGCGGGCCCAGACGCTCGAAGCCGACGCCCCGCCCGACCTGAAGGAAAGCTTCTACCTCGGCGAGGAGGTGCCGTCCGACGACCCGCGAGTGCGGGCCGGCCGCTTCAACATGGGCCCGAACCAGTGGCCCGCCGACCTGCCCGGCTTCCGCGAGACGATGACGACGTACTTCCAGACGGCGCACGCACTCGGCGCGACGATCGTGCGGGCGCTCGCAGAATCGCTCGACCTGCCCGCCGGCCACTTCGAGGGCTATCTGACCGAGGCCGCCGCCACACTGCGCCTGCTGCACTATCCGCCCCAGCCCGGCAACCCGTCGCCGGGCGAGAAGGGCTGCGGCGAACACACCGACTTCGGCGGCGTGACCCTGCTGCTGCAGGACGACTCCGGCGGCCTGCAGGTGCGCGACGCCGCAGCCGGCCGCTGGATCGACGCGCCGCCAGTGCCGGGCACCTACGTCGTCAACATCGGTGACCTGTTCGCCCGCTGGACGAACGGCCGCTACCACTCGACGCTGCACCGGGTCATCAACGTCTCCGGCCGCGAGCGCCACTCGGTGCCGTTCTTCTTCACCGGCAACCCTCTGCACCTCATCGAGTGCCTGCCCACGTGCCTGGCCGACGGCGAGTCGCCGAAGTTCCCGCCGGTCACCGTGGAGGAACACCTCAAGGCCTGCTACCGCCGCACCTATGGCTGAGCGCGACCCCACAAAACACCTCGTGCTGGTGCACGGCGCATGGCAGGGCCGGTGGGCCTTCGCCGCGTGGACGCCGATGCTCGAGGCCGCCGGCTGGCACGTGCACGCGGTGGACCTGCCCGGCAACGGCTGGGGCCCGCACGGCCAGGCGCCCGCGAGCCTCGCGCACTACACCGCCCACGTCGCGGGCCTGGTGGTCTCGCTCGGCCGCCCGGCCGTCGTGCTGGGCCACAGCGGTGGTGGCATCACGGCCTCGCAGGTGGCCGAGGCGCTGCCCGACCGGGTCACCGCCCTCGTGTACCTCGCCGGGATGATGCTGCCCTCGGGCGTCTCGTACGCCGACCTCATGCAGCGGGTGGGCGCCGCCGCCCCCCGCGCCGACGTGGCCGGCATCACGCCCTTCCTCGACCACGACCCCGTCGCCGACACCACCACCGTCCGCCCCGAAGGCGCCCTCGCCTGCTTCGTGCAGGACTGCGACCCGGCCGCCGCACGCGACGCCGTGGCACTCCTGCGCCCCCAGCCGGAGAGCGGCCGCCGCATGGTCAACCGGCTCTCCGCCGAACGTTTCGGGCGCGTGCCGCGCGTGTACGTCGAGTGCTCGCAAGACCGCTCCGTCACGCTGCCGATGCAGCGCGAGATGCAACGCCTGAGCCCGGTTGCGAAGCGCCTGTCGATGGACTGCGGCCACGTGCCGCAACTCGCACAACCCGAACGGCTCACCCGCCTGCTCGTCCCCGAACTCGACGCGATTCACGCACGCCGTTTCCTCTCCCTCCCGCCCACCCCCTGACCGCCCCGCCACCATGAACCTCCGCCTGCGCCCCCTCCTCGCCACCCTCGCCTTCGCGGCCCTCGGGTCGGCCCATGCCGCCGAGAAACTCACCGTGCAGCTCGACTGGCTGCCAGGCGGCGACAAGAGCTTCGTCTACGCCGGTCTGAAGCAGGGCTACTTCGCCGCCGAAGGGCTCGACGTGACGATCCTCCCGGGCCGCGGCTCGGGCGACGCGATCACGAAGGTGGGCTCCGGCGCGGCCGACGTGGGCTTCGGAGGCATCTCGGCGCTGATGATGGCCGCGGCCGAAGGCGGCGTGCCGGTCAAGGCCGTCATGTCGCTGTACTCGAAGCAGCCCGACTCGCTGTTCACGACCCCGGGCAGCGGCATCAAGTCGCTGAAGGACGTTGCCGGCAAGACGGTGGCCACGTCCACCTTCTCCTCGTCGAACTCGCTGTGGCCCGTCGTGCTCGAGAGCAACGGCGTCGACCCGTCCAAGGTCAAGCTGCTGAAGGTGGACCCGAGCACCCTCGCACCGATGCTGGCGCAGGGCCGGGTCGATGCGACGATCAACTGGGTCACCGTGGCCCCGGCCGTGCAGAGCGTGCTGAAGCAGGCCGGCAAGGACCTCGTCGTGGTGCCGTGGGCCTCGTACGGGCTCGATGGCTACGGCTGGTCGGCGATGGCCAGTGACAAGCTGATCAAGGAGCGCCCCGACACCCTGAAGCGCTACCTGCGCGCACTCAACAAGGCGCTGCTGTTCGCCATCGCCAACCCGGACAAGGCCGCAGCCGACCTGAAGTCGGTGGTGCCCGAGGCCGACGTGGCGGTGATCGCCGCCGAGTTCCGGGCGTCGATCCCGCTGCTGCAGAACGAGATCTCCAAGCGCGAGGGCCTGGGCACGTTCGAGCCCAAGCTGCTGGCCGCCACCTGGGGCTGGGTCGCGAAGTCGATGGACTACGCACCGGCCAAGGTCGACCCCGAGAAGCTCGTGGACCGCTCGTTCCTCGGCAAGTGACCCCCACGTGAGCGCCCTCCCCGCCCCTTCGCTCCCTGCGCCCGTGAACGCCGGCCTCGTCATCGAGTTCGCCGGCGTCGGCCAGACCTTCACGTCCAGCGACGGCAGCCCGGTCGTGGCGCTGCGGGACGTGAACCTCGGCCTGCGCCGACACGAGTTCGTCTCGGTGATCGGGCCGTCGGGCTGCGGCAAGTCGACCTTGCTGCGGCTCGTGGGCGGGCTGCTCAAGCCCACGTCCGGCACGGTCTCGATCTTCGGCATGCCGGTGACCGAACCGCGCGACGAGATCGGCTTCGCCTTCCAGAAGCCAACGCTGCTGCCCTGGCTCGACGTGCTGGACAACGTGACGTTCCCGATGCGCCACAAATACGGCCGTGTCGACGCCCGCGACACTGCACGGGCGTTCGACCTGCTGGCGGTCACGGGCCTCGCGGACTTCGCCCGCAAGCGGCCGGCCGAGCTGTCGGGTGGCATGCAGCAGCGCGTGGCCATCGCCCGCGCGCTGCTGCACGACCCCGACATCCTGCTGATGGACGAGCCGTTCTCGGCGCTCGACGCACTGACGCGCGACGAGATGAGCTTCGAGCTGCTGCGCATCTGGTCCGAGCGGCCGAAAACGGTGGTGTTCGTCACACACTCGATCCAGGAGGCCCTGCTGCTGTCCGACCGCATCGTCGTGATGAGCGCGCGTCCCGGGCGCGTGGCCGAGATCATCGACGTGCCGCTGCCCCGCCCACGCAACCTCGCGACGCTGTCCGACCCCGTGTTCACGCAGCTCGCCAACGAGATCCGCGTGAAGGTGTTCTCGCGCAAACCCGACTGACGGACGACGCTATGAAATCCCTGCTGGACCGCCATGCCGCGCTGCTGGCGTTCGCCCTCGTGCTGATCTCCTGGGAGGCCGGCTGCCGGACCTTCCAGGTGCCGGTGTTCGTGCTGCCGGCGCCCAGCGTGATCGTGCTCGCGGCCGTCGACCTCGGCCTGCCGCGCTGGCTCGAACACGTGGCCGCCACGCTGCAGGTCGCGCTGATCGGCTACGCCGCGGCCATCGCCATCGCACTGCCCCTCGCCATCGGCATCACGAAGTCGCGGCTGCTGTCGCGCACGCTGATGCCGTGGCTCGTGGTCGTGCAGTCGACCCCCATCGTCGCCATCGCGCCCATCATCGTCGTGACCCTCGGCGCGGGCACGCTGCCGCGGGTGGTCATCACGACGCTGATCGCGTTCTTCCCGCTCGTGATCTCCACGGCCACTGGCCTCGCCGCGGCACCGGCCGAACTCATCGAACTGTCGCGTTCGCTGCGCGCGCCGCGCTGGCGCGAGTACACGCAGATCCGCCTGCCCTACGCCGTGCCGTACGTCTTCGCCGCGCTGAAGGTGGCCATCACGCTCGCGGTGATCGGCGCCGTGGTCGCCGAGTTCGTCGCCGCGGAAAAGGGGCTGGGCTACCTGATCCTCTTCGCCACGTCGTCCTTCAAGGTGCCGGTGGCCTTCGCCGCGCTCGCGCTGCTGGTGAGCTGCAGCCTGCTGCTGTACGCGCTGATCGTCTGGCTGCACCGGCGCCTCTTCCCGTGGAGCCTGTCGGCTCCGAACTGAAAGGCCCTTCCATGTCCTCCGCGCCCACCCCCGAACAGATCCTGAAGCACCTGCGCCGCTCGAACGACGTGGCCCGGCGTGCGATGTCGCTCGGCCACCACCCGTTCGGCGCCGTGCTGGTCGGACCCGACCACGAGACCGTGCTGCTGGAGCAATGCAACATCGACACGGTCAACCACGCCGAGTCGACCCTCGCGCGTGTCGCCGCCACCAACTACACGCCTGAGTTCCTGTGGGGCTGCACGCTCTACACCGCGGTCGAGCCGTGCTGCATGTGCGCGGGCACCGCGTACTGGGCCAACATCGGCCGCGTGGTGTTCGGCATGACCGAGGAGCAGCTGCTCGCGGAAACGGGCGACCACGGCGAGAACCCGACGATGAGCGTGTCGTCGTGCTACGTGTTCGAGCATGGGCAGAAGCCCGTCGAGCTGATCGGGCCGGTGCCCGAGATTGCCGCCGAGACGGTCGAGATGCAGCGCGCCTTCTGGGCCACGCGCTGACGCCACGATGCTGGCGGTCGAACGTTGCGCGGACGCCGCCGGGGCGCAGGCCCGGCGCGACACGCTGGGTGCCACCGGCACCTTCGTGGGCGGAGGCACCGCGCTGCAACTCGGCTGGGACAAAGCCGCGCCGGACCTGACGCTGGTGGATGTGTCGGCGCTGCCCATCGCGCAAGGGGTGTCGACTCACGGCGACCGGCTGCGCATCGGCGCCGCCTGCCGCCTCGAATCGCTGCGCCACGACCCCGCCGTGCGAGCCGGAGCCCCGCTGCTCGTGTCGGCCTGCGGCGAGATCGCCGCGATGGGCGTGCGCCACCTGGCCACGCTCGGTGGCAACGTCGGCTGGCGGTACGGCGACACGCTGGCACCACTGCTCGCGCTTGACGCCGGCGCCGAACTCGCCGACGGCCGGGTGGTCCCGCTGGTGGACGTGTTCACACAGGACCCCTTGCCACTCATCGTGGCGCTGTGGATCGACACCCGAACCGCGCGTGAACGATCCGTGTTCGAAAAGGCCGGCCACCGCGCCGCGTTTTCGCCGAGCCGGCTCACGCTCGCGATCGTCGGCGGCGCGCGCCTCGCCGCCGTAGGCGCCGGCCTGGCCGCCCGCCGGCTGCACGCGGTGGAACGTGCCCTCGTCCACGGTGGCCTCGTGGACGCCTGCCTCGCCGATCTCGGCGATCCGGTCCGCGCCCGCCTCGCCCGGCGCCTGATCGAAGGCCACCTCGGATGACCCCGCACCAGCTGCGTTCCCACGCCGAGCTGTCGGCCGCCACAGCGCCCCGGCCCGATGCCGCCGCCAAGCTCGCGGGCCGGCCCGGCTACCCGACCGACCACGTCGCCCCCGGCCAGCTGCACGGTGCGATCCTCGGCAGCCCCCACCCGCACGCCCGCATCGTCTCGATCGACACCACCGAGGCCGCCGCGATGCCCGGCGTGGTCGCGGTCGTGACCGCCGCCGACATCCCCGGCACCACCCACTACGGCCTGCGCGTGCTGGACCGCCCGGTGCTGTGCCACGACAAGGTGCGCTGCATCGCCGACCCGGTCGCCGCCGTCGCGGCCACCACCCGCGAGCTGGCCGACGCCGCGCTCGCCCGCATCCGGGTCGCCTACGAGCCGCTGCCGCTGGTGGACGATGCCGAAGCCGCGCTCGCGCCCGGTGCCACGCCAGTGCACGAACGCGGCAACCTGCTGCACGCGACCCGGCACCAGCGCGGCGACCTCGACGCGGCGAGGCAGCTGGGTGTCCACGTCGTCGACGCCACGTACGAGAGCCCACGGCAGATGCACGCCTTCCTCGAGACCGAGGGCGGCGTGGCCGAACCCGACGGCGCGGGCGGCTGGGTCGTGCGCTTCGGTTGCCACAACCCCGAACGCGACCGCCAGGTGATCGCCGCGATGCTGGCCCTGCCCGCCGACCGCGTGCGCGTGATCGGCACGCCCGTCGGCGGCTCCTACGGCGGCAAGGACGAGCTGACGGTGCAACCCATCGCCGCGCTGCTCGCGTGGAAGACCGGCCGCGCGGTGCGCCTGCACCTGCGCCGCGGCGAATCCACCGACCTGGGCGTCAAGCGGCACGCGATGCGCATCCGCATGCGCACGTCCAGCGACGCGGCCGGCCGTCTGCGGTCGCACGAGACCTGGGTGCTCGCCGACACGGGCGCCTACGCCACGCACGGCCCAGAGGTGCTCGATGCCGCCCAGGAACACGCCGTGGGCCCGTACCGGCACGACGCGGTCGCCATCGACGCCCGCCTCGCGTACACGAACAACGGCATCGCCGGCGCCTTCCGCGGCTTCGGCGCCGTGCAGGTGCAGTTCGCCCTCGAACAGCAGATGGACCGCCTGGCGCAGGCGTGCGGTTCGGACCCGGCCGCGTTCCGCGCGCTCAACCTCGCCGCGCCCGACGCCCCGGGCCCGCTGGGCCAGATGGTCGCGCCATTCGACGGCCCGGCGCGCGCCCTCGACGTGGTGTCGAGGCACCCGCTGTGGGCGGGCCCGCGCACGTGGTCCGATGGCCGCTGGCGCCGCGGCGTGGGCCTGGCCCTGGTGCACCGCAGCGACGGCTTCGGGCGCGGCGGGCCGAACGGCTCCCGCATCGACCTCGCGCTGGGAACCGACGGCCGCATCGAGCTGCGCGCCGGCTTCACCGAACTGGGCCAGAACCTCGTCGGCGCCGTGCAGGCCCTGGCCGCCCGCCACCTGGGGTGTGCCGCGGCCGACGTCCATCCCGTGCTGGGCGACTCGGCCCGCACACCCGACTCGGGCCCGGTGGCCGCATCGCGTGCCACCACCCTCGTCTGGCGCGCACTCGAAGCCCGCGGTGCCTCGTGGCGCGAAACCGTGCTCACGCTCGTGGCCGCGCGCCTCGGCGAACCGGCCGGCCCGCTGCGCTTCGGCGAGGGCGGCCTGTGGGACCGGTCCGGCCTGCGCTGGCCATGGACCACGGTCGCCGCCGTCCTCGGTCCGGAGGCCCCCGTGGCCAAGATCGAACTCACGGCCGAGGAAACACCGAGCGAGATCGAGTCCGCGCACTTCGTGTTCGGCGCCTGCGCCGCGCTGTGCCAGGTGGCCGTGGACACGTGGACCGGTTCCGTGCGGGTCGAGCGCCTCGTGATCGCAGCCGCGCTGGGCCCGGTGGCCTCGCCCGCCGGGTTCCTCGGCCAGATGGAGGGCGGCGCGCTGATGGGCATCGGCCTCGCGACCACCGAACACCTGCCCATGACGGGCGGCCGCTACGGCGCCCGCAACCTCGACACCTACCTCGTCCCCACGCTCGCCGACACCCCGACCCTCGAAGTGATCGCCGTGGAAAACGTGCCCGACGGCGACACCGTCGGCCCGCGCGGGGCCGGAGAGATCGGCGTCAACATCGCCGCCCCGGCCGTCGCCAACGCCGTTGCCACGGCCCTGTCCATGCCCGTGGAGCGGTTGCCGGTGCGGCCCGACGACGTGCTCGATTTCCTGGAGCGTGCCCCATGCCCGTGAGCTTCCACGTCAACGGTGAAGCGGTCCGCCACGACGGCCCCGCCGATCGCCGGCTGCTTGCCATCCTGCGCGAGGACCTCGCGCTCACCGGCGCCAAGCCCGGCTGCGAGATCGGACGCTGCGGGGCGTGCATGGTGTGGCTCGACGGCGACCCCGTCAACGCGTGCCTCGTGATGGCGTGGCAGCTCGACGGCCGGCGCGTGACCACCATCGAGTCGGTCGCGGCCGACCCCTGCAGCGCGCCCGTGCGCGACACGCTTGCGGCCTGCGGTGCGGTGCAGTGCGGCTACTGCAACACCGGGCTCGTGATGAGCATGACCTGGCTGCACGCACGTCCCGCCCTGCCCGACCGGGCCGAGGCCGCGGCCTCGCTGTGCGGCAACCTGTGCCGCTGCACGGGCTACGGGGGCGTCTCACGTGCGATCGAGACGCTGTTCCCCGCAAGCGGCTGATCGGCGTACCGGCTCGGTGTCACACCGGTCGCCCGGCGGAACATCGCGATGAACGCGCTGACGTTGTCGTAGCCGAGGTCGGTGGCCATGTCCGCCACCGGCCGCTCCTCGGCGAGCCATTCGAGCGCACGCATCAGCCGCGCGCGCTGGCGCCAGTCCGCGAGGCTGCTGCCGGTCTCGAGCGCGAAGTTGCGGGTGAAGGTGCGTGCGGGCATCGCCGCCTCGGTGGCCCAGTCGTCGAGGCTGCGTGCGCCGGCCAGGTCGCCGAGCAGGCCGCCGGCCACCGCGAGCAGGCGCGGGTCCAGGGGCATCGGGAGGCCGAACTCGGCGGGCCGCAGCGCGCGGATCTCGTCGAGGATCACGCCGGCGAGCCGCCAGCGCACGGCGTCGAGCGGTTCCTCGTCCCACGTGCAGGCGCGCAGCACGGCCTCGTGCAGCAGGCCCGAGGTTCTCATCGTGCAGGCCGCCCCCGGCAGGTCGGCGCACGCAGACTCGGCGATGCGAACGCACCATCCGGCGAACGGTCCGTGGCGTTCAGCGTGCCGCAGCCGCTGCGGCGGCACCCAGGCCGCATGTCCCGGCGGGACCACCCAGCGGCTGTCGCCCGCGTCGAGGCTCAGCAACCCCTGCCGGGTTCCGAACAACAGTCCCTGTTCCGCGGGGCCATCCGGCAACGCCACGTCCGCCGAGAGCAGCGCCGCCACGAGCACGGCACCGCGGGTGTCAGCGGCAGGACGAATCGGTGACGGAATGGTCGTCGGCGGAGGGGGCATGGGAGGGGTGAAGGAGGGGGACGAACGTGATCTCGATACAACGTTAGCAGAGGCGTGGCACAAAGCGACCCGTGCAAACCTGATCGGGATCAAAGCAATGGGCTTGCAGGCAAGGTACAACAGCGCTACAACAACGCGTCGCTTCGACAAGGACGCTCTCAGCCAAGGGGAAACCATACAGTGGACCGCAGCCAGGAGACCTTCACCAAAGCCCAGGAAGTGCGGAGCTTCCTGTTCCTCACGGCCGTGATGGCGCCGCTGTTCGCGGTGCTCATCGTCGCCGGCTACGGATTCCTCGTCTGGATCTACCAGATGTTCGCCGGCCCGCCGGGTCCGATGGGGCACTGACCGCGATGCGCGTCATCCCGATCGTCCCCGAGACCCGCGACGAGTGGCACATCGCCAGCCTCGTCGTGCACACCCTGCCCCACCGCGTCGACGCCGTCGCCGACCAGGTCGCCACGCTGCCCGGCGCGGAGATCCATGCGGTGGCCGCGCTCGGCAAGCTGGTGGTGACGCTCGAGGCGCCGGGCAGCGGCCCGATCCTCGACACCATCGCCACCATCCAGCGCATCGACGGGGTCATCAACGCGGCCCTGGTGTACCAGTGCGCCGACACGCTCGAATCCATGAATGAGGAGTTACCCGATGTCGATCGTCCGCAGGGACTTCATTAAGCGCACCGCCGCGGCCGCCGCCGGCGCAGCCGCAGGCGTCCCGATCGCGTCCACCGCCCAGTTGCCCGCCGAAGAGCCGGGCCCCGCGAACCTGAAGTGGTCCAAGGCGCCGTGCCGCTTCTGCGGCACCGGCTGCGGCGTGATGGTGGCCGTCAAGGACAACCGCGTGGTCGCCACGCACGGCGACCCGCAGGCCGAGGTGAACCGCGGCCTCAACTGCGTCAAGGGCTACTTCCTGTCGAAGATCATGTACGGCAACGACCGGCTCACCCAGCCGCTGCTGCGCAAGAAGAACGGCAAGTACGCGAAGGACGGCGAGTTCGAGCACGTCTCCTGGGACGAGGCCTTCGACGTGATGGCCGCGCAGTTCAAGCGCGTGCTCAAGGAAAAGGGCCCCACCGCGGTCGGCATGTTCGGCTCGGGCCAGTGGACCGTGTGGGAAGGCTATGCCGCCCTCAAGCTGATGAAGGCCGGCTTCCGCTCCAACAACATCGACCCGAACGCCCGGCACTGCATGGCCTCGGCCGTGGTGGGCTTCATGCGCACCTTCGGCATGGACGAGCCCATGGGCTGCTACGACGACATCGAGGCGGCCGACGCCTTCGTGCTGTGGGGCAGCAACATGGCCGAGATGCACCCGGTGTTGTGGACACGGGTCACCGACCGGCGCCTGAGCGCCGAGCACGTGCGCGTGGCCGTGCTGTCCACGTTCGAGCACCGCTCGTACGAACTCGCCGACATCGAGCTGACGTTCACGCCGCAGACCGACCTCGCGATCCTCAACTACATCGCGCACTACATCATCAAGACGAACCGCGTGAACCGCGAGTTCGTCGACAAGCACACGTCGTTCCGGCTGGGCAACGACGACATCGGCTACGGCTTGCGCCCCGAGCACCCGTTGCAGAAGGCGGCGAAGAACGCGAAGGACCCGGGCGGCTCCAAGCCGATGACCTTCGACGAGTTCGCCGCGTTCGTCTCCAAGTACGACCTGGAGTACACCTCGAAGCTCTCCGGCGTGCCGAAGAACCGGCTCGAGGCGCTCGCCGAGATGTACGCCGACCCGAAGGTCAAGGTGATGTCGTTCTGGACCATGGGCTTCAACCAGCACACCCGCGGGGTCTGGGCGAACAACATGGTCTACAACATCCACCTGCTGACCGGCAAGATCGCCACGCCCGGCAACAGCCCGTTCTCGCTCACCGGCCAGCCGTCGGCCTGCGGCACCGCGCGCGAGGTGGGCACGTTCGCCCACCGGCTGCCCGCCGACATGGTGGTCACGAACCCGAAGCACCGAGAGCACGCCGAAGAGATCTGGAAGATCCCGCACGGCACCATCCCCGACGTCCCCGGCTACCACGCCGTGCTGCAGAACCGCATGCTCAAGGACGGCAAGCTGAACGCCTACTGGGTCATGGTGAACAACAACATGCAGGCCGGCGCGAACCTCGTGCAGGAGGGGTACCCGGGCTATCGCAACCCCGACAACTTCATCGTGGTGTCCGACGCCTACCCCACGGTCACGGCCGTGGCCGCCGACCTGATCCTGCCGAGCGCGATGTGGGTCGAGAAGGAAGGCGCGTACGGCAACGCCGAACGCCGCACCCACTTCTGGCACCAGCTGGTCAACGCGCCGGGCGACGCGCGCTCCGACCTCTGGCAGCTGATGGAGTTCTCCAAGCGCTTCACCACCGACGAGGTGTGGCCGGCCGAACTGCTCGCGAAGATGCCCGCGCTCAAGGGCAAGACGCTGTACGACGTGCTGTACCGCAACGGCAACGTCGACAAGTTCCCGTCCTCGCAGATGGAAGCCGGCTACGCCAACGACGAGGCGAAACACTTCGGCTACTACGTGCAGAAGGGCCTGTTCGAGGAGTACGCGGCCTTCGGGCGCGGCCACGGCCACGACCTGGCTCCGTTCGACGACTACCACAAGGCCCGCGGCATCCGCTGGCCCGTGGTCGCCGGCAAGGAAACGCGCTGGCGCTACAAGGAAGGCAGCGACCCGTACGTGAAGGCCGGCACCGGCTACCAGTTCTATGGCCACAAGGACGGCAAGGCACTGATCTTCGCCCTGCCCTACGAGCCGCCGGCCGAGGCCCCCGACAAGGACTTCCCGTTCTGGCTGTCCACCGGCCGCGTGCTGGAACACTGGCACTCGGGCTCGATGACCCGCCGGGTGCCCGAGCTGCACAAAGCCGTGCCCAACGCCGTCTGCTACATGCACCCCGACGACGCGAAGGCCCTGGGGTTGCGGCGCGGCACCGAGGTGGAGATCGCGTCGCGGCGCGGCGCCATGCGCACGCGGGTCGAGACGCGCGGGCGCAACAAGCCGCCGCGCGGCCTCGTGTTCGTGCCGTGGTTCGACGCCAGCCAGCTGATCAACAAGGTCACGCTCGACGCCACCGACCCGATGTCGTTCCAGACCGACTTCAAGAAGTGCGCGGTGAAGATCACCAAGGTGGGGGTGGCGTCGTGATCGCGCGCGTCCTCCTGCTGGTGCTCGCGCTCGCCGCGGGTGCCGCGGCGGCCGAGCCGTTCACCGACGCCGCGCGCGGCCCCAAGGCCATCCTCGAGACGACGGAGCCCCCGCGCCTCACGAACTGGGTCAACGACGACCAGCGCCGGCCGCGCAACTACGACATGCAGCCGCCCACGATCCCGCACCGGGTCGACGGCTACCAGGTGGACCGCGCCTTCAACAAATGCCTCGACTGCCATGCGCGCACGCGCACCGAGATCAGCCAGGCCACGCCGGTGAGTTCCACCCACTACATCAACCGCCAGGGCAAGGTGCTGCCCACGATCTCGACGCGACGCTACTTCTGCCAGCAATGCCACGTGGCCCAGGAGCCTGTGAAACCGATCGTCGACAGCACCTTCCAGGACGTGGACACCGTGGTCCGCAACGGCCGTCCGTCCGCGACGAACGCCAAGAAATAAGAGACGCAGGGTTTGCCCATGATCGAACTCGTCAAGCGCTACTGGAAGATCATCTCCCGTCCCGCCACGCACATCAGCCTCGGTGTGCTCACCATCGCGGGCTTCGTTGCCGGCATCGTTTTCTGGGGCGGCTTCAACACCGCCATGGAGCTCACGAACACCGAGACGTTCTGCACCGGCTGCCATGAGATGAACAACAACGTCTTCGCGGAGCTGAAGACCACCATCCACTACAGCAACCGCTCCGGCGTGCGCGCCGTGTGTTCCGACTGCCACGTGCCGCACAACTGGACCTCCAAGATGGCCCGCAAGATGCAGGCGTCGAAGGAGGTGTGGGGCAAGATCTTCGGCACGATCGACACGCGCGAGAAGTTCCTCGACAAGCGCCTCGAACTCGCCAAGCACGAGTGGGCCCGCTTCAAGGCGAACGACTCGCTCGAGTGCCGCAACTGCCACAACTACGAGTCGATGGACTTCACCCGGCAGAGCCCGCGCGCGCAGGCCATGCACACGAAGTACCTCGAGACGAAGGAAAAGACCTGCATCGACTGCCACAAGGGCATCGCGCACCACCTGCCGTTCATCCCGCCGGGTGAAGGCCCGTGGGACACGCCGGGGCAGCAGCAGCCCACGCCGGATCCCACCGCGCCGCCGCAGTCCGCGGCGCCCGCGCCGCCGCCGTCCCTGGCTCCCGCGAGCAGCAGCGGCAGCTGACCGGCCCCCTGCCATTCCGCTCGAGCGGCCTCGCCCCCCACCGGGGCGAGGCCGTTTTTCATGGCGTCCCGCCCGTGGCGATCGAAGGCATGCCGTTTGCCACCCGGAGCCGTCCCCCGTCAGCCATCCCGCCAACCAGGAACGGACCCATGGAAAAGAGCATCGACCTGAACCTCTCGCGCCGCGACCTGCTGATCGCAGGCGCCGGCGCCGCCTCCACCACGGTGCCCACCGGTCCCGCCGCTGCCGCGCCGGCCACCGGGGCGTCGTCGAAACCCGCGACCGGCGAGCCCATGATGAAGGTGTCCTTCACCGTCAACGACACCGCCCGGACACTCGAACTCGACACCCGCACCACCCTGCTCGACGCGCTGCGCGAGCACCTCCACCTCACCGGCACGAAAAAGGGCTGCGACCACGGCCAGTGCGGGGCGTGTACCGTCATCGCCGACGGCCGTCGCATCAACGCGTGCCTGTCGCTCGCGGTCATGCACGAGGGTTCGAAGGTCACCACGATCGAAGGGCTGGGCACGCCGGGCAAGCTGCACCCGATGCAGGCGGCCTTCGTGAAGCACGACGGCTACCAGTGCGGGTACTGCACGCCGGGACAGATCTGTTCGGCCGTGGCGGTGCTCGACGAGGTGAAGGCGGGCATCCCGAGCCACGTCAGCGCCGACCTGAACGTGCGGCCGCTGCTGTCCGCCGAGGAACTGCGCGAGCGCATGAGCGGCAACATCTGCCGATGCGGCGCCTATTCCAACATCGTCGACGCGATCACCGAAGTCGCCGGGAGCGCCTCATGAACCCCTTCACCTACGAACGCGTGACCACCGCGGCCGCCGCAGCCTCGGCCGCGGCCCGCCAGCCCGGCGCGAAGTTCATCGCCGGCGGCACCAACCTGCTCGACCTGATGAAGCTGCGCATCGAAGCGCCGGTGCACCTGGTCGACGTCAATGCCCTGCCCCTCGACAAGATCGAAGCCGTCAACGGCGGCGGACTGCGCATCGGCGCGCTGGTGCGCAACACCGACCTCGCGGCCGACGCCCGCGTGCGCCGCGACTACGGCGTGCTGTCGCGCGCGCTGCTGGCCGGCGCTTCGGGCCAGTTGCGCAACAAGGCCACCACGGCCGGCAACCTGCTGCAGCGCACCCGCTGCCCATACTTCTACGACACCGACCAGCCCTGCAACAAGCGGCAGCCCGGCAGCGGCTGCAGCGCGATCGGCGGGATCACGCGGCAGCACGCCGTGATCGGCACCAGCACGGCCTGCATCGCCACCCACCCGAGCGACATGGCCGTCGCGATGCGCGTGCTCGACGCCACGGTGGAGACCGTGCGCCCCGACGGCCAGATGCGCCGCATCCCCATCGCCGACTTCCACCGCCTGCCCGGCGACACCCCCCAGGTCGAGACCGTGCTGGAGCGCGGCGAACTGGTCACGGCCGTGACGCTGCCGCCACCGGTGGGCGGCACCCACGTCTATCACAAGGTGCGCGACCGGGCGTCGTACGCCTTCGCGCTGGTGTCGGTGGCCGCCATCGTGCAGCGCGACGGCACCGGCCGCGTGGCGGTGGGCGGGGTCGCCCACAAGCCGTGGCGCGTCGAGGCGGCCGAGTCGGAGTTCCCGCGCGGCGCCACCGCGGTGGCCGCCAAGCTGCTCGCGGGCGCGACGCCCACCGACGACAACGCCTTCAAGGTGCCGCTGGTCGAGCGCACGCTCGCCGCGGCCATCGCTTCCGCGAGGACCTGACCCATGAAGTTCGACACCCCCGCCACCACCAACCCGATCGACCAGCTCAAGGTCATCGGCAAACCCACCGACCGCATCGACGGCCCGCTGAAGACCACCGGCACCGCCCGCTACGCTTACGAACGCCACGACGCCGTGCCCGAGGCCGCGTACGGCGTCGTCGTGGGCGCGGGGATCGCGAAGGGCCGCATCGCCTCCATGGACCTGGCCGCCGCGCGTGCGGCGCCGGGCGTGCGTGCCATCGTGACGGCCGCGAACGCCGGCAAGCTCGGCAAGGGCAACTTCAACACCGCGCGGCTGCTCGCCGGCCCCGGCGTGCAGCACTACCACCAGGCGGTCGCGCTCGTCGTCGCGGACACGTTCGAGCAGGCCCGGGCGGCCGCGCAACTGGTGCGGGTCGAGTACGTCGCGACGCGCGGCCAGTTCGACCTGTCGGCCGCGAAGGACGGCGCCAAGGCCCCGAAGCCCAACGACTTCAGCGGCCCGCCGGACACGGCCGTGGGCGACTTCGCGACGGCCTTCGCCGCCGCCCCGCTGACCCTCGACGCCACGTACACCACCCCCGACCAGTCGCACGCGATGATGGAGCCGCATGCCTCCACCGCAGCCTGGCACGGCGGGCACCTGACCGTGTGGACGTCGAACCAGATGATCGCGTGGAGCGTGGGCGACCTCGCCAAGACGCTGGGACTCCCGCCCGACCGCGTGCGCCTCGTCTCGCCGTTCATCGGCGGCGGCTTCGGCGGCAAGCTGTGGGTGCGGGCCGACGCGGTGCTCGCCGCGCTCGGGGCGAAGGCCGTCGGCCGGCCCGTCAAGGTGGCCCTGCAGCGCCCGCTGATGATCAACAACACCACCCACCGCCCCGCGACCATCCAGCGCATCCGCATCGGCACCGACGCCGCGGGCAAGATCACCGCCATCGGCCACGAGGGCTGGTCCGGCGACCTGCCGGGCGGCGGCCCGGAGACCGCGGTCAACCAGACCCGCCTGCTCTACGCCGGCGCGAACCGCCTGACCGCGACGCGCCTCGCCGTGCTGGACCTGCCCGAGGGCAACGCGATGCGCGCCCCGGGCGAGGCCCCAGGCCTGATGGCGCTCGAGATCGCGATGGACGAGATGGCCGAACGCGCGAAGCTCGACCCCGTGGACTTCCGCGTGCTGAACGACACCCAGGTCGACCCCGAGAAGCCCAGCCGGCCGTTCTCGCAGCGCCGCCTGGTCGAATGCCTGCGCCAGGGCGCCGAGCGTTTCGGCTGGAGCCGGCGCAACCCGCGGCCCGGCAGCACACGCGACGGCCGCTGGCTCGTGGGCTACGGCGTGGCCGCGGCGTTCCGCAACAACCTCGTGATGAAGTCGGCGGCACGGGTGCGCCTCGATGCGAACGGACGGGTCACGGTCGAGACGGACATGACCGACATCGGCACCGGCAGCTACACCATCATCGCGCAGACCGCGGCCGAGATGATGGGCGTGCCCCTGGACCACGTGGCGGTGCGCCTCGGCGATTCGACCTACCCCGTGTCGGCCGGCTCCGGCGGCCAGTGGGGTGGCAACAGTTCCACCGCCGGCGTGTACGCGGCGTGCGTGAAGCTGCGGCAGTCGGTGGCCCGCAAGGCCGGTTTCACGTCGGGCGAGCCGGTGTTCGCCGACGGGCGCGTGCAGCTGGGCGACCGCTCGGTCACCCTGGCCGAGGTGGCCGGCCCCGACGGCCTCGTGGCCGAGGACTTCATGGAGTACGGCGACCTCGACAAGAAGGCCCAGCAGTCCACCTTCGGGGCGCACTTCGTGGAAGTGGCGGTGGACGCCGCGACCGGCGAGGTCCGCGTGCGGCGCATGCTCGCGGTGTGCGCGGCCGGCCGCATCCTGAACCCCAAGGCGGCCCGCAGCCAGGTGATCGGTGCGATGTCGATGGGTGTGGGCGCCGCGCTGATGGAGGAGCTCGCGGTGGACCACCGCCGCGGCTTCTTCGTGAACCACGACCTGGCCGGCTACGAGGTGCCGGTGCACGCCGACATCCCGCACCAGGAGGTGATCTTCCTCGACGAGACCGACCCGCAGTCGTCGCCGATGAAGGCCAAGGGCGTGGGCGAGCTGGGCATCTGCGGCGTGGCCGCGGCCGTCGCGAACGCGGTCTACAACGCCACCGGCGTGCGCGTGCGCGACTATCCCATCACGCTCGACAAGCTGCTCCCCGGCCTGCCGGCCGTCGCCTGATGGAGAACCTCGACCTCGCGGTGCTGCGGCAGCTGCGCGACTGGCGCCGCGCGGGGCGGCACGCGCTGCTCGCCACCGTCGTGCGCACCTGGGGCTCGTCGCCACGTCCCGTGGGCTCGATCATGGCGCTGTCGGAGGACGGTGCCGTGGTCGGCTCGGTCAGCGGCGGCTGCATCGAGGACGACCTCATCGAGCGCCATCGGCACCGCCCCCTGACGGACGCCCCGCCCCGGTTCGTGGCCTACGGCGTGACGGCCGACGAGGCCCACCGCTTCGGGCTGCCCTGCGGCGGCACGCTGGAACTGCTGCTGGAACACGACCCCGATGTCGACGCGCTCGACGACCTCGTGGAGGCGGTATCGCAAGGCCGTCTCGTGCGACGTGCGGTGCGCCTGAGCGACGGTACCGTGGTGCAGCAGCCGTTGCACCGGCCCGAGGGCCTGCGCGTGGCGGACGGGTTCGTCACCCACACCTTCGGCCCGGCTTGCCGCATGCTGCTGATCGGAGCCGGCCAGCTGGCCGAGTGCCTCGCCACGATGGCGCTCTTCAGCGGCTTCGACGTCACCGTGTGCGATCCACGCGAGGCACACCGCGTGAGCTGGAACGTCGCCGGGGCCCCGCTGGTCACCGGCATGCCGGACGACGTCGTCACCGCGATGCGTCCCGACGCCCGCACCTGCATCGTCGCCCTCACCCACGACCCGAAGCTCGACGACCTGGCGCTGATCGAGGCGCTGCGGTCCGAGGCCTTCTACGTGGGCGCCATCGGCAGCCGGCGCAACCAGGCGTCGCGGCGCGAGCGGCTCACGGCTCACTTCGGACTCACGGAAGCACAGATGCGTCGGCTGCACGGGCCCGTGGGCCTTGACATCGGCAGCCGCACGCCGCCGGAGATCGCGGTGAGCATCATGGCGGAGGTGATCGCCGTGAAGAACGCCGTGGCCGCCGCAGTGCCGCGGCCGGCGTCTGCCGCATCGGTCACCTGATCCGCCGGCGGGTCGCCGCCCCCACCGCCACCAGACCGAGCGCCATCACCAGCGCAGTGGCGGGCTCCGGCACGGGTGCGACCGGCGACAGCAGGAACGCCCGGACGTTCCCCTCGAACTGGCCCCAGCCCGCGATCTGGCCCGAATCGTTCACGTCGACCAGGTACATGTTCGTCCACCCGGCCGCGGTGCCGGGCAGCAGCACGCTCGCGAGGTCCACGAGCTGGCCCGTGGAGAGGTCGTGCAGGAACGAGAAGGTCTCCCAGGTGTCGCCGCGCGCGCCGTACCCGACGACCAGTCCCTGTTCGTTGACCGCGGCGGCCGTGCTGAACTGGTTGAGCCAGGGCATCGCGTCCGCGAGGTCCACGACACCGCCCCCGGGCGTGTACGCGAAGGCATGCTGCAGCGGCACGCCGGCCGTGTCCGAGTAGACGGCTTGCATGCCGACCACGGCCCCCTGCTCGTTGAAGCCCATGGCGTGGCTCGAATACGCACCACCGGTCGCGAGGTCGCGCCACGTGCCGTTCTCGAGGAGGCCGGCCACCGGGAGTTCCGATTCGGTCGCGTGCTGGCGGTTCGCCACGATCACGCCGTCGTTGCGCAGGCCCGCGATGCCCGCCAGCGCGACTGGCGCGGTGTGCACGGCGAGGTTGCCGCCGGGGCCCGCGATGAAGTAGTCGCGCCCGGTCCCGCCGCGGAAGCGGCCCACCGTGTGTCCCGCGTCGTCGGTGCCGTTCCCCTCGACGCCGGAGAGGCCCAGGTCCCGCATGCCACCGTCTTTCGTGTATCGGAACGCGCGCACCTCGCCCTGCGGGTACCAGGTGCCCGTGATCACGCCGTCGGCGTTGATGTCCGCGCCACGCGGCGTGTTGGGCACGGTGTTGGGCGGCACGCCAGGAACCGACGGATCGGTCAACAGCACCACGCCCGTGTCCGGGCTCGTGTAGTAGCCGCCGGCGGCCCAGTGCCAGGACTCGGCCAGCACGCCGCCGCTGTTGTCGATGCCCACGCCGAACTGGAGCGTGCCGCCCGCGCTGATGTCTTGCAGACGGTACGTTCCGATGGCGGCGGTGGCTGCGATCGGAAGGGCCATGAAGAGGGCGGTCGCGGCCCTCGCGGCGGCTTTCACAGCACTTCCCCACGCTCGCGGCGGGCGCTGCGCCGCGTGCCGGCGGCCACGGCCCCCAGTCCCAGGGCAACCAGGGCCAGCGTGCCCGGCTCGGGCACCGGCGCGGCCACGGCCTGATGGGTGACCCGGTTGGCAAGACCGAGCGTGGAATAAGTGCGCGCGACAGACGGGTTGGAGATGTAGCCGTGGGTGCCGCCGAAGGTCTCGAAGAACGGCATGGGCTCGTTCGGGTCGCCACTGGCCGGGGTCATGTTGAAGTTCACCTGCCACAGGCCGGGCCCTCCCGGTTCGGGCGTGCCGAGCTGGAAGAACAGGTGGTGCTCTTCGAACGCGCAATCGAACGTGGCCGGACAGCTGGTGTCCGGCCACGACCGTCTGAAGATGGTCCCGCCGGTGCCCGTGAACCGGCGCGGGTTCATGTCCGCGTCCCAACCGAAAACGTCGTAGCTCACGATGCTGTCGGCGTACAGGCCACGGGCGAAGGTGGGGTCGCTGTCTGCCACGTCCATGTCGTAGACGATGGTGCCGTTGCCCTCGCGGCTGGTCCAGTCGAACTGCGCGAAACCTGCCGTCGCGGCGGCCGCCGCCGACGAAAGCAACAGCGCGAGCGTCATCGAACGTACTGCATGAATCTTCGTGTTCATGGGGCCTCCCAGCCGCGTGCCGTCCATCCGGCGTGATGACTCTAAGCAGTCGCGGCCGGCGTTTCAACCATGGGCTGAGCCCCGGCAAAACTTGCCGTGGCTGCCGGCTTAACATGCGCGGTCCAACAGGTTCTTCGAGGAAATCCAGATGTCCCAGAAAGTCGCGGTGGTGATCGGTGGTGGGAGCGGCATGGGTGCCGCGGCGGCGCGCCGGCTGGCGGCCGACGGATTCGGCGTCGCCGTCCTGTCCTCGTCGGGCAAGGGCGAGGCGCTGGGCCGGGAACTGGGCGGCATCGGGGTCACCGGATCGAACCGGTCCACCGAGGACCTGCAGCGCCTGGTGGACCTCACGGTCGCGCGCTGGGGCCGCATCGACGTGCTCGTCAACAGCGCCGGCCACGGGCCGCGTGCGCCGGTGCTCGAACTCACCGACGAACAGTGGCACACCGGCATGGAGGTCTACCTGCTCAACGTGATCCGGGCCGCGCGGCTCGTCACGCCGTTCATGGTGAAGCAGAACGGCGGCGCCATCGTCAACATCTCCACGGCCTGGGTGGCCGAGCCGAGCCCGATGTTCCCCACCTCGGCCGTCTTCCGCGCGGGCCTCGCGGCCTTCACGAAGCTGTTCGCCGACGAACACGCGGCGCACCACGTTCGCATGAACAACGTGCTGCCCGGCTGGATCGACAGCCTGCCCGAGAAGGACGACCGCCGCGCGAACGTGCCGATGCAGCGCTATGGCACGAGCGAAGAGATCGCCGCCACCATCGCATTCCTCGCCTCGGAGGGCGCGGCGTACATCACCGGACAGAACATCCGCGTGGACGGCGGCCTGATGCGCTCGATCTGACTCAGCCCGACAGCGGCCAGCGCGCAAGCACGTCGTAGCGCTTCACCGGCTGGTTCATCAGGCTGTCGATCAGCACGAACTCGGACACCGTCCACGCGACCGGCGCCACGACCTGCTCCGGCACCAGCGGATCGTCGTAGAGCAGCGTCACGTGGGGCGTGTACGCGCGCTCCTTGCGCACGATGTTGACGCGGGCCAGCGCGTCCGACAGCGACTTCTGGAACGCGACCAGCGGCGCGAGCGCGTCACCACCCCGCAGCACGAACGGGCGGTTGCCCGGCCGGCCCGTGAAGCTCGCGGCGCGGTCGAACGCGACCTCGAACGGCGCCCCCCGCGCGGCCTGCGTCGCGGCGGTGTGCACGTTGTCGAGCAGGCCCGGCGGGATGCCGGGGAAGTCGCCCACGTGGAAGAGCGTCACGTGCAGCTTGTCCGGTTGCACCGCCTTCGCGGTGAGCCCGTGGTCCGCGCGCAGGCCCTCGATCGCCTGGGCGATGCGCTCGCGGGCGGGCGCGTCCGGCAACAGCGCGAGGAACAGGCGGTCGGTGGGCGCGGGCGGGGGATCGAATCCCATCAGGGACATCTGGTCGGACATGCGAGGTTCGTTCGTCGAAGCTTTCGGTGGATCGGCCAGCATACCGCGCGCCGTGCGGGACAATGGCGGACCATGACGACGACCGCCCTGCCCGATCCGGACCCGATGCCCGTGGCCCCGGAGCCGCCCGACCTCGACGAATGCTGCGGCAACGGATGCGACCCGTGCATCTTCGACCTGCACGACCTCGCGATGGATGACTACCGGCAGGCGCTGCGGGCGTGGCGCGAGCGGCATCCGGAGTCCTCGCCCGGAGGGTAGCGCTTCCCCCATCAGGGCGACCAAAGTCACCCGGCCCCTGCCCCACAATCCGCAGGCCGGATGAGGGTGGACATCGATCCACCCCGGCGGCGACAACCTCTCGATCCTTCAACACACCTGTTCCTGGGAGTCCATTCATGTCCGTTCGTCTGCTGTTCGCCACCGTGGCCCTGTGCCTCGGTGTCATCGCCACCCCCGCCCACGCCAAGCGCGGCATCGGGGTCATCAACACGGGGGACGAGCTGTTCGAGGTCGCGCCCTTCCCCGCCGAGGTGATCGAAGCCATCCCGAAGATCAAGGACCTGAAGGTCGGCTACAAGTGCAGCCACTTCGGCGTGTTCTGGGCCGACGTCTGGACGTGGGACTGCGAACTCGTGGGCGTCGAGAACGAGAACACCTACACGAGCCTGCCGGACGAACTGCGCACGAAGCTGGCCGCCGACCCGCAGTACGCCTACAGCCACGCCAAACGCGGCCTGTGGAACCACTACGGCTTCTGGGCCGTGCTGGCCGCGGTGGCCGTGTTCCTCGGCATCGGTGCGGTGTCGGGCAAGAAGGCATCCGCGGACACCGCCACCGCCTGACGCGTGTCCCACGGGGCCTTCGCGCTGCTTGCGCTGGCGATCGCGGCCGTGTGGCTGCCGCCGCTGCACGTGCGCGAGCACGCCTGGCCCCTGTGGCCGCTGGCCTTCGCCGCCGCACTGGCGGTGGCGCTCGCCGGTGGGGTGGTCCACGGAACCGCCCTGCCCGCACTTGCGGCGTTCGCCGTGGTGACCTGGGCCGCCGTCGCCGCCCCTTGGGGCCGCACGCTCTTCGTGGCGCTGAGCGGCCTGCTGGCCGTGGCGTTGTCGATCCACGTGCTGCCCGGCTTCGACAACCCGAAGGTGTTCGACGCCGAGCGGCTCACGCCCGACGCCCTGCCCTTCACGCAGTACCTGAACTTCGACAAGGGCACCGCGGGGCTGTTCCTGCTCGCCGCGTTCGCGCCGCGAGTGCGTCGCTGGCGGGAAACCGCCGAGCTGGCGAGCCCGGTGGCGCTCGCGGCCACCGTCACCACGACCGCGGTGCTCGGCCTCGCCCTCGCTCTGGGCCTCGTGCACGCCGCCCCGCACTGGCATCCGCTCGCGCCAGCCTTCCTCGCCATCAACCTCCTGTTCACGTGCGTGGCCGAGGAAGCCTTCTTCCGCGGCCTGCTGCAGCGCCGGCTGCCCGGCCCCCGCCCCCTCGCTGTCGCCGTCTCCGCCGCGCTGTTCGGCCTCGTGCACCTGCCCGCCGGCGTCACCTACGCGGCGCTCGCCACCGTGCTGGGTCTGGGCTGCGCCCTCGTGTTCGAACGCACCCGCCGGATCGAAAGCGCCATCGCCGTGCACTTCACGGTGAACGCGGTGCACTTCGTCGGCTTCACCTACCCGATGCTCGCCAGCGCGTGATCGAGCAGCAGCAGCGCGAAGATCCCCGACAGGTAGACGATGGAGTAGCGGAACACCGGCATCGCGAGCCGGATGTCGCGCCGCAGCCGCCATGCGAGCCACGTGAATCGGCCGCCCAGCACCGTTGCACCCGCCACGTAGGTCCAACCCGCCATGCCGATCGCGAACGGCAGCAGCGACACCGCCCACAGCGCCACCGTGTACGCGAGGATGCGGCCGCAGGTGAACGGTACGCCGTGGGTCACCGGCAGCATCGGGAGCGACGCGCGGGCGTAGTCGTCGCGCCGGTGGATCGCCAGCGCCCAGAAGTGCGGCGGGGTCCAGATCAGGATGATCAGGAACAGCACGAGCGCGCCCCCGTCGAGGTGCCCGGTCACCGCGACCCAGCCCAGCAACGGCGGTGCGGCGCCGGCGGCCCCGCCGATCACGATGTTCTGCGGCGTGCTGCGCTTGAGGAACAGGCTGTAGATGCCGGCATAGCCCACCAGCGAGGCCCATGTGAGCACCGTGCACAGCGGGTTCGTGAAGGCGAGCAGCAGCATGGTGCCGACGGCCCCGAGCACCACCGCGAACACCGCGGCCTGGGCGCCCTGCAGCGCGCCGGTGGGCAGCGGGCGGCCCCGCGTGCGCGCCATCAGCGCATCCACGCGCTGGTCGATCAGGTGGTTCAGCGAGGCGGCCGATGCGGCGAGCAGCGCGATGCCGAGTGTGCCGAACACGAACACGCGCCACGGCACGATGGACGGCGTGGCGAGGGTCATGCCAACGGCGACGGTGAACACCATCAGCGCGACGACCCGGGGTTTCGTCAGTTCGACGTAGCGGCGCCAGTCGGCGCGGGTGACGGTCCAGGCGACGGGCGACGACATGGGCTCAACGGAAGAACAGTTGCCGCACCGCGTGCGTGTGCCCGCCCTCGATGGCCATCAGCGCCACCAGAACGATCAGCGCCCCCACCGGCAGCAGGATGGCCGTCACGAGCGCCAGGCGCTCCCAGGCCATGTGCATGAAGATCGCGACGATCAGGCCGGCCTTCAGCAGCATGAAGACGATGATCAGCGTCCAGCGCAGCAGGCCCTGCACGTGGAAGTAGTCGACCATGTACGACAGCGTGCTCAGCACGAACAGCAGCAGCCAGATCTTCAGGTAGAGCCCGATCGGGTGCTGCTGGCCGGTGTGTGTGCTCATGGTTCACCTCACCACAGGTAGAAGAACGCGAAGATGAAGACCCAGACCAGGTCCACGAAGTGCCAGTAGAGGCCCACGATCTCGACGGAGGACGCGTCGGCCCGCCCCTGCAGCACGCGGTGCGCGAACAGCAGCAGCAGGATCACCCCGCCGGTCACGTGCAGGCCGTGGAAGCCGGTGATCATGAAGAACACCGACCCGAACTGCGCCGCGCCCCACGGGTTCTCCCAGGGGCGCATGCCCTCCAGCAGCAGCTTCGACCATTCGAAGGCCTGCATCAGCACGAAGGTCTCGCCGAACGCGGCGGTGACCACCATCAGCGCCGCCGCGTTGGCGCGGTCGCCGCTGTACGCGAAGTTCACGGCCATGGCCATGGTGCCGCTGCTCGTGATCAGCACGAAGGTCATGATGGCGATCAGCAGGAGCGGCACCTGCGTGGCGCCGACGTGCAGCGCGAACACCTCGCTCGGGTTGGGCCACTGGGCGGTGATGGACGCACGCACCGTCATGTAGCCCGTCAGGAACGAGCCGAAGATGAAGGTGTCGCTCAGCAGGAAGATCCACATCATCGCCTTGCCCCACGAGACGTGGAAGGCCTGGCGGTCGGACGACCAGTCGGCGACGAGGCCGCGGCCACCGTCGGGGAGCGGCACGCTGCTCATGGCGACACCCCGCAGATGGCGCGGGCCACGTCCGGCGTGATCCATCGGAACGCGGCGAACAGCGCGAGCCACACCGCCAGCAGGAAGTGCCAATAGCGGGCACACAGCGCGATGCGGCGGTCACCGCCCGGCGCGCCGCTCACGTTGCCCCACGCCACCAGCCCGCCGACGGCGTGCAGCGCGTGCAGGCCGGTCAGCAGGTAGAAGAAGCTCGCGGCCGGGTTGCCCGTCAGCACCACGTTCGCCGCCTGAAGCGCCTGCCAGGCCCAGCACTGCACGGCGACGAAGGCGACGCCGCACAGGCCGCCGGCCATCAGCCAGGTGCGCGACGCCGAGCGCGAAGCCTGGTGCAGCAGCCCGCTGCCGGCCACGAGCACCGCGGTGCTGAGCCACAGCTGCCAGGGCATCGCGATGGCGGTGGCGTCGGGACTGGCGAGCCGCATCACGTACGCCGTGAGGAACAGGCCGAAGAGGCTCGTCACCACCGCGAGCAGCGCCCACACACCGGTGCTCAGCGCCCGTTCGCGGTCCGCGGCCGAGATGCGCAGCGTGGTCGTGTTCATGGATGCCCCCTCCCCGGTCCCGGCTCCACGCCGCCCGCCTTCGCCGGCGCGTCCTGCGGGATGAAGTCGAGTTGCGTGCCCGGCACGCTGTAGGCATAGGCCCACCGGCGCACGACGGGCAACTGGTCGCCCCAGTTGCCGTGGGCCGGCGGCGTCTGCGGCGTGAGCCACTCGAGCGATGCGGCATTCCACGGGTTCGGATCGGCCTTCCGGCCGTGGAACGCGCTCCACAGCAGGTTGAACACGAACACGAGCTGGGTGACGCCCACGATGATCGCGATCACGGTGATCCACGCGTTGAACGTGTGGGCCGAGGCCGGGATGAAGTCGTAGGCCGCGTACTCGTGGTACCGCCGCGGCATGCCGAGCAGGCCCAGGTAGTGCATCGGGAAGAAGATCGAGTAGGTGCCGATGAAGGTGACCCAGAAATGCAGGTGCCCGAGGCGGTCGTCGAGCATGCGGCCCGTGATTTTCGGGAACCAGTGGTAGATCCCACCGAACACCACGAGCAGCGGCGCCACGCCCATCACCATGTGGAAGTGCGCCACGACGAAGTACGTGCCCGACAGCGGCACGTCCACGCTGACGTTGCCGAGGAACAGGCCCGTGAGGCCGCCGACCAGGAACGTCGCCATGAACGCGAGCGCGAACAGCATCGGCACCGTGAGGTGGATGTCGCCGCGCCACAGCGTCAGCAGCCAGTTGTAGACCTTGATGGCGGTGGGCACCGCGATGATCAGCGTGCTCGTCGCGAAGAAGAAGCCGAAGTACGGGTTCATGCCGCTCACGAACATGTGGTGCGCCCACACGACGAAGCTCAGGCCCCCGATGGCGACGATGGCCCATACCATCGTGCGGTACCCGAAGATGGCCTTGCGCGCGTGCACGCTGATCAGGTCGGACACGATGCCGAAGGCCGGCAGCGCGACGATGTAGACCTCGGGGTGGCCGAAGAACCAGAACAGGTGCTGGAACAGCAGCGGGCTGCCGCCCTTGTGCGCCGACACCTGGCCCATCGACACCAGTGCCGGCATGAAGAAGCTCGTGCCAAGCGTCTTGTCGAAGAGCATCATCACGCCGCTCACGAACAGCGCCGGGAACGCGAGCAGCGCGAGGATCGTCGCCACGAAGACGCCCCACACCGACAGCGGCATCCGCAGCAACGTCATGCCCTCGCAACGCAGCTGCAGCACGGTGGTGACGTAGTTGAGGCCGCCCATCGTGGCCGCCACGATGAAGATCAGCAGCGAGACGAGCATCACGATGATGCCCCAGTCGTGCCCCGGCGTACCGGGCAGGATGGCCTGGGGCGGGTACAGCGTCCAGCCCGCGCCGGTGGGCCCGCCCGGCACGAAGAAGCTCGCCATCAGCACCACCACCGAGGCCAGGTAGAACCAGAAGCTCAGCATGTTGAGGTACGGGAACGCCATGTCGCGCGCGCCCACCATCAGCGGGATCAAGTAGTTGCCGAAGCCGCCGAGGAACAGCGCCGTGAGCAGGTAGATCACCATGATCATCCCGTGCATCGTGACGAACTGGTAGTAGCGCTCGGCGTCGATGAACGCGAACTGCCCGGGGAAGCCGATCTGCAGCCGCATCAGGTTCGACAGCAGCAGCCCCACGAGACCCACCGCGATCGCGGTGCCCCCGTACTGGATCGCGATCACCTTGTGGTCCTGGCTCCAGACGTAGCGCGTCCAGAAGCTCTGCGGCGCGTGGTGCGCGTGGTCGTCGGCGGAGTGCACGTAGGCCATGGGGGACTCCCTCACTGCGGCGCGGGCGCCTGGGCCTTGATGTACGCCACCAGCGCGTCGAGCTCCGGGTCGGTCAGGTCGACCTTCGGCATCACCGGCGGGTAGCCCTTGACGGAACGGGCGGTGGGGTTGCGGATGAAGTCCCGCAGGTAGGCCTCGTCCACCTTGGCCTGCGAGCCGTCGTCCATCGATTCCATCTTGCCGAAGAGGCCCTTCCACGTGGGGCCGACGATCGTCCGGCCATCGACGCTGTGGCAGGCCACGCAGCCCTTGGCGCCCGCGAGCGCACGGCCTTTGTCGACCAGCGGGTCGCCGGTGCTCTCGGCGGCCTTCGCCCGCGCGGCGAGCGCCATGGTGAACGTGGGCTGTTTCGCGAGCCACGCCTTGTACGCCTCCTCGGGCTCCACCACGACGAAGCCACGCATGTTCGGATGCCCGACGCCGCACAGCTGCGCGCACATCGATTCGTAGCGTCCGTTGACCGTAGGCGTGAACCAGAAGCTGCTCACCTGACCCGGCACGATGTTCATGCGGGCGCGAAAGGGCGGGACGAAGAAGTCGTGCAGGACGTCGTTCGAGCGCATCAGCACCTGCACGGGCCGGTCCTTCGGCAGGTGCACCTCGTTGCCGACGACGAGCACGTCGTCGAGCGCGCGCGTGTCCGCCGGGTCGAGGCCGAACGGGTTGTCGGGTTTCACGAAACGGGCGTCGCTGCCGCCGAGTGCGCCGTCGCCCCCCTGCAGCCGGAAGCGCCACTGCCACTGCTCGCCCAGCACCTCCAGCACGAGGGCGTCCTTCGGTGGCCGCACGTAGTCGGCGTAGACGACAAGGCCCGGCGCGAGCAGGCCCACGATGCCGACGGTGGTGATGCCGATCAGCCAGCGTTCGAGCTTGTGGTTCTCGGGCTCGTACGAGGCGCGATGCCCGTCACGGTGGCGGTAGCGCCACAGCACCCAGACGAGGAACAGGCCGATGGCGACGAAGAAGATGCCGGTGATCAGGAACGTGATCCACAGCGTGTGGTCCATGCGGTCCCAGTTGGACGCGAGCGGCGTCGTCCACCATGGGGTGAGCCAATGGAACAGCAGCGATCCGAGTACGACGAGGAGCAGGACAATGGTGATCGCCATGGCGGATGTCCTGCCCGTCGCTCAGCCGGGCCGGTGGGCCTCGGTCGGAGGCCTGGCGAGGCGGCGGTAGAGCACCGCCGCAGTCACCCCGAAAACGATGTGCGCAATCGCGGTGCCGATGCCTTGCAGCTCGGCGAACCACGGGAACCAGTGCACCATCAAGTGGAAGTTGACGCCGTACAGCAGCAGGCCGAACACCGCGCCCATCCCGACCAGGGTGGTGGTGTCGTCATCGCCATGCACCCCCGCGGCAACGAACCCGAGCACCAGGCCGAATCCGATGCCGAGCATGTAGTGGGTGACCAGTGCGGTGGCAACGGTGCCGAGGTCGAAGACGTGCGGTGTCGACCACATCGCCTCGGGCCCGAGCAGCAGCGCAGCGACCATCTGCGAGAGGCGCCACGCGCCGGCGGTGCCGGGCGCGAACGCAGACCACAGCAGCTCCAGGGCCATCAGCACGGCGCCGCCGGCAAATCCGGCGACCGCTGCGGCGGTCCAGTCGAACGAGCGCCGCTCCCAGCGGTGCAGGTGAAGGGGAATGTCCATGATCGCCTCCAACGAACGGCGTCACGCGAGCGTGGCGGAACTCGAGCCTCCTGGCGGGGGCACTCAGGGGAACGCGGGAATGTTCGGTTCCACGCCTTCGAAGTGGCCCTCGGGGTGCTGCGTGTGCAGCAGCTGCTCGATCTCGTCCACGCGGGTGCGCGGCACGTCGACCATCAACAGGATCTCGCCCTTCTTCAGCGCGCCAGCGAACCGGGCGAGCCGGTTGCTCGGCGTGGAGACGCCGATCATGCTCGACGACCAGGCCCCGATGAGCCCACCGACAAACCCGAGCACGGCGACCATGCCCCACTGGGGCTCGTCCCCGACGATGGGGAAAAACACCGCGGCCAGCAGCCCGACCACGATGCCGGCGCCGCCACCGATCACCAAGCCCGCCTGCGCGGAGCGCACGACGTCGGAGGTCTGCAGGAGGTTGGCCGCGTGGAGGCCCGTCATGTCGGCTTCGTCGTCGGCGACGAAGTGAATGTGCCGCTCGCTGACGCGGGCGAGCAACAGATCGTTCATGGTCCGACGGGCACTTGCCAGGTCGGGCAGCAGCCAGTAGATGCGCTTGCGCATGATTGCTCCTTGCTTCGCGGGTTGAAACTTGCGAAAGACGTGATGAGCTCTTGCAACCTTATACACCCGGGGGCATGCAGCCTTCAAGCCGAGACAATCCCGCGGTCACGGTGGCCTCCGGACCACCGGCCGCGGGACTGACGCGTCAACGAGACCTCAGAAGAACCCCATCGCCGACTCGTCGTAGCTCACGAGCAGGTTCTTCGTCTGCTGGTAGTGGTCGAGCATCATCTTGTGGTTTTCGCGCCCGATGCCGCTCTGCTTGTAGCCGCCGAACGCGGCGTGGGCCGGGTACGCGTGGTAGCAGTTGGTCCATACGCGGCCCGCCTGGATGCCGCGGCCCATGCGGAAGGCGGTGTTCATGTCGCGGCTCCACACGCCGGCGCCGAGGCCGTACAGCGTGTCGTTCGCGATCGACAGCGCCTCCTCCTCGTCCTTGAACGTGGTGAGCGACACGACCGGGCCGAAGATCTCCTCCTGGAAGATGCGCATCTTGTTGTGGCCGCGGAACACCGTGGGCTTCACGTAGTAGCCGCCCTCGAGGTCGCCCGGCAGCACGTTGCGCTCGCCGCCGATCAGCACCTTCGCGCCTTCCTGGCGGCCGATGTCGAGGTAGCTCAGGATCTTCTCGAGCTGCTCGTTCGAGGCCTGCGCGCCGATCATCGTCGTGAGGTCCATCGGGTTGCCCTGCTTGATGGCGGCCACACGGGCGACGGCGCGCTCGATGAATGCATCGGCGATCGACTCCTGCACCAGCACACGCGACGGGCACGTGCACACCTCGCCCTGGTTCAGCGCGAACAGCGCAAACCCTTCGAGGGCCTTGTCGAAGAAGGCGTCGTCCTTCGACATGACGTCGGCGAAGAAGATGTTCGGGGACTTGCCACCGAGCTCGAGCGTGACCGGGATCAGGTTCTGGCTCGCGTACTGCGAGATCAGGCGGCCCGTGGTGGTCTCGCCGGTGAACGCGATCTTGCCGATGCGGTTGCTGGACGCGAGCGGTTTGCCGGCCTCGAGGCCGAAGCCGTTGACGACGTTGAGCACGCCCGGGGGCAACAGGTCGCCGATGACCTCCATCAGCACGAGGATCGACACCGGGGTCTGTTCGGCGGGCTTGAGGACCACGCAGTTGCCGGCGGCCAGCGCCGGGGCCAGCTTCCACACGGCCATCAGCAGCGGGAAGTTCCACGGGATGATCTGGCCCACGACCCCGATGGGCTCGTGGAAGTGGTACGCGTAGGTCTTCTCGTCGATCTCGCTGATGCCCCCCTCCTGCGCGCGCAGGCAGCCGGCGAAGTAGCGGAAGTGGTCGACGGCCAGCGGCAGGTCGGCGTGGGTGGTCTCGCGCAGCGGCTTGCCGTTGTCCCAGGTCTCGGCCGCGGCCAGCATCGACAGGTTCTGCTCGATGCGGTCGGCGATGCGGTTCAGGATGTTGGCGCGCGTGGTGGGGGACGTGCGGCCCCAGGAGCCCTTCGCGGCGTGGGCCGCGTCGAGCGCACGCTCGATGTCGGCGGCGGTCGAGCGCGGCACCTCGCAGAACACCTTGCCCGTGACCGGCGTGATGTTTTCGAAGTACTGCCCTTCGGCCGGGGTCACCCATTCGCCGTTGATGAAGTTGCCGTAGCGCTTCTTGAAGGCGACGGGTTGGCCGAATTTGCCGGGCTCGAGCATGTCCATGGTGACTCTCCAGGGGGTTGAAAGAAGGAATCGAACACCTCCTCTGGCGCATCTCGCGTGCCAGCATTCGATCCCTCGAAAAGCGCCCGCCGCACCCGTCGCTTTCAAGGGAAAGCCCCGCCCGGGTGTGCCACCGTGTGACACCCGGTGTGCCATCGCTGTCCCGAGGCGGACCGGCCGCCACGCGACACACCGGGCCGGCGGCCTGCACGCGACTTGCAGGCGTCACCGAGAGGAGGAAACCGCGATGGACCACCACCCCGAATCCGGACTGCACAAAGCACTGAAGGCCGAGCGCCTGTTGGCGCTGGCCTTCGTGCTGGTGTTGCTGTGCGCCCTGCCGGCGCTGCTGCTGGGCTGACGCGCCGTCACGGCGGTGGTGCGGCGGCCCGCGCCGCGTCCACCGACGTCGTGCGCTTCGGCGGGTCCAGCGGGCGCGTCTCGACGAACGTGCGGATCGCCCAGATCTCGTCGTCCCGCAACACGCCGCGCCACGGCGGCATGTGCACGACACCGGCGCGCACCTTGCCCTCTCGCACGGAGCGCAGGTAGTAGGTGTCGACGTCGCGCAGGCAATGCGACTTCAGCGCGCCGTCGGTCAGGCGGCGGCAGAAGCCGTCGAGGCGGCGCAGATCGGGTGCCTCGGCGGTCGGTGACACGGCCTGGTCGCCATGGCATGTGGCGCAGTGGGCGGCGTACGCGGCGCGGCCCGGCTCGATGGCCGCGGGGTCGCCGCGGAACGGGTTCGGCGGTGCGGCCAGCACGGGCAGGCCGGCCGCCATGAGCAGGAGAAAGGCGAGGCGCATAAGGTTCTCCAGGATCACCAGCCGTCCGGACACCCGGTGCAGCCGTCGAAGTTGGCGTCGGGGAAGATCGCGAAGCGAAACACGGCGCCGCGCAGGTCCGCGCCCTTCAGGTTCGTGCCGTTGAACTTGGCCTCCTGCAGGTCGGCGTCGGCGAGCGTCGCGCCCTCGAGGTTCGTCAGCACGAAGCGAACGGCCTCGAGGTTCGCCGAGCGCAGGTCCGCACCGCGCAGGTCGGCCCGGAAGAAGCGGGCCTGCTCCAGGTCCGTGCCGACGAGGACGGCGTGGCGCATCGACACGCCCGGCGCGTTGAGCGCGTAGGCACGCGCGGCCGTCAGGTCGGCGCCGTCGAGCACCGCGCCGGCGAGGTTCGCCGAACGCAGGTTCGCGCGGTTGAGCATCGCGCCGGTGAGGTCGGCTCCGCGCAGGTCCTTGCCGACGAGGTTCGCGTGGCGCAGGTCCGCGCCGGGGCACTGCGCGTACGGCCACAGGTGGCAGCCGTCGATGACGGTCACCTCCGGCGCGGCGGCCGGCTGGGCGGCGGCTGCCCCTCCCGCCAGGCCGAGACACAGCGCGAGGAGCAGCCGCGGCCTCATTTCGACGCCACCTTCCGGCCTTCCGCGCGCGGCAGCTTGAACACCCAGTAGCTGCCGCCCTGCGTGATCTGCTTCGTCAGGTCGGCCATGTCGCCACCCCACAGCGGCACGGCGCCGCCGTAGCCGCTGGACAGGCCGATGTATTGCTCGCCGTCCTGCTCCCAGGTGATGGGCACCGAGACCACGCCGGAGCCCGTCTGGTACTTCCACAGCTCCTTGCCGGTCTTCGCGTCGAAGGCCTTCACGAAGCCGTCGGACGTGCCGGTGATCAGCAGCCCGCCGGCCGTGGTCAGCGTGCCGGCCCACAGCGGGAACTTCTCCTTGTTCTCCCACACGATGCGGCCGGTCTTCGGGTCGATCGCGCGCAGCGTGCCCACGTGGTCGTCATAGAGGCGCTTGATGCGGAAGCCCTGGCCGAGGTAGGCGGAGCCCGGCTTGTACGTCACGTGTTCGGTCCAGTAGTCCATCGCCCAGTGGTTGCCGGGGATGTAGAAGAGCCCCGTGTCCGGCGAGTACGACATCGGCATCCAGTTGGTGCCGCCGAGGAACGGCGGCGACACGAACACGGCCTTGCCCTTCTCGGCGCCGGCCTCCGGCAGCGGCGGGCGGTTGCCGGTCTCGATGGGGCGGCCGCTCTTCAGGTCGAAGCCCTTCGCCCACGTGATGCCATCGACGAACGGCCACGCGTTGATCAGCGACGTGGGCTTGTTCGGATACCCCGCGCCGGTGGCGAGCTTCTCGCGGTCGGTCACGAAGAAGTAGCCGTTGCGGTCCGCATGCGCGCTCGCCTTCACGAGCTTGCCGGTCTTCGGGTCCTTGTACTCGAACAGCACGACGGAGTTGTTGCCCGAGAAGTCCCACGCGTCGTTCGGGGTGTGCTGGTAGAAGCCCTTCAGCTCACCGGTGCTCGCGTCGACGTAGGCCTGGCCCGAGGTGAAGAGGCTGTCCCAGTCCTGCGGGTTGCCGCCTTCGGCCGTGCGCTTCCAGGTGTTCCACGGTGCGGGGTTGCCGGAGCCGATCACGATGGTGTTGGTCTCGGGGTCGAACGACGCCGTCTGCCACGGGGCGCCACCGCCCTGCTTCCACGACTCGGTGAGGTTGCCGTCCTTGTCGCGCGGCCAACTGGGGGCCTTCACGTCACCGGTGGTGGTGCTGTCCTTGCCTTCCAGGCGCCCCATGTGGCCCTCCACGAGCGGGCGGGCCCACACCTCGGCGCCCGTCTCGGGGTCGCGCGCGAACAGCCAGCCGAGCACGCCGAACTCGTCGCCCGAGCTGCCGTGCACGACGAGCACACGGCCGCCCTTCTCCCGCACGATGAACGGCGCGCCGGTCATCGTGTAGCCGACCTTGTGGTCGCCGAACTTCCGGTTCCATGCGACAGCGCCGGTCTTCTTGTCGAGCGCGACCATGCGCGCGTCGAGCGTGCCGAAGTAGATCTTGTCACCGTAGATGGCGGGCCCGCGGTTGACGACGTCGCAGCACGGGCGGATGTCGTCGGGCAGGCGGTGCTCGTAGGCCCACAGCTGGTGGCCGGTCTTCGCATCGAGCGCGTAGAGGCGCGAGTACGACGCGGTGACGTAGATCACGCCGTCGTGCACGAGTGCCTGCGCCTCCTGGCCGCGCTGCTTTTCGCCGCCGAACGAAAAGGTCCAGGCGGGCACCAGCATGTCGACGTTGCGGGTGTTGATGCGTTTCGCGGGGCTGTGGCGCTGGGCCTTGAGGCCCAGGCCGTAGCTGAGCACGTCGCCCGTGCTCTTGTCGTCCTGGGCGAGGTCGTCCCACGCGACCTTGCCGCCGGCCGCGTGGGCGGCGCCGATCAGGAACGCGAGGGTGGTCGCCGCCAGCGGCGCGGCGATGCGGGTGAGTGTCGGTTGCATGCTGGTATCCCGTGTGGTTTGAGGTGGTCTGGGGCGGCCGGGCCGCACGGGTCGAAGCGCAACATGCATGCCACGCCCTGCAACGCAGCGAAGGCACCGCCACGCGAGGGAAAGCCCCGAGGCCGGTGTTCCGCGTTGCCACATCGCACGGGCGGCGGTGTGCCAGCGCGGACCGCGCCGCAGCCATCGCGGCACAGGTTCACCCCGTTTCCGCGTGGCATGTGTGTTGCCTCGGGGGGCCTCCGTCATTTCACGGAAGGAAACCCCATGACACCCATCACCCGCCGCCACTTCGTCGTCTGCGCCTGCGTGGCCGCGCCGTTGCCCCTGCGTGCCCAGACGCCCGCTCGCGTCGATGAAGCCGGCGAACAGGCCGTGGCCCTCGGCTACCGGCACGACACCGCGAAGGTCGACCAGGCCAAGTACCCGAAACACACCGCTTCGCAGAAGTGCTCGAACTGTTCGTTCTGGCAGGGCAAGCCCGACGAACCCTGGGCGGGCTGCGCGATGTTCGGCCGCAAGCAGATCGCCGGGCCGGGCTGGTGTGCGGCGTGGGCCGCGGCACCCGCGAAGTGAAACGTCAGGGCGTCTCGGCGCCCTGCCCGCGCAGCCGGCGGTAGATGGTGTTGCGGCTGATGCCCAGCTGCTTCGACGCCGCCGAGATGTTGCCGCCGAGCGCTTCGAGGGTCGACCGGATCAGCTCGATCTCGGCCTGCTCCAGCGTGTGGGCGGGTGCAACGGCGGCGGGACGCGGCACCTCGGGAATCGACAGCGGTTCTGCAGCAACACACACCGGCGTGGGCGCCGGTGTGGGGCCGGCCTGCCGCGCTTCCTCCAGGAAGTCGTCCGACAGGTGAGCCGTGGTGATCTCGTGTTCGCCGGCCGACATCACGGCCGCCGTGCGCAGCACGTTCGCGAGCTGGCGGATGTTGCCGGGCCACGCGTAGCGGCGGAACAGCGCGCGCACCGGGCTGCTGAGGTCGGGCGGGTCCTGCGGCCGTTCGGCCATCAGGATGCGGCGGGCCACAGCCTCGAGGTCGGTGCGTTCGCGCAGCGCCGGCAGCTTGAGCGCCAGGCCGTTGAGGCGGTAGTACAGGTCCTCGCGGAACGTGTGCTGGTCGATCATCTCGCGCAGGTTCCGGTGCGTGGCGCCGATCAGCATGATGTCGATGGGGATGGACCGCGTGCTGCCGAGCGGCGTGACGCTGCGCTCCTGCAGCACGCGCAGCAGGCGGGCCTGCAGCGGCAGCGGCATGTCGCCGATCTCGTCGAGGAACAGCGTGCCGCCGTTGGCCTGCACGAGCCGGCCCGGGGCGCCCTTGCGGCGGGCGCCGGTGAACGCGCCGTCTTCGTAGCCGAACAGTTCGGCCTCGATCAGCGACTCGGGGATGGAGGCGCAGTTCACCGCGACGAACGGCGCGTTGCGCCGGCTGGAGTCGTGGTGCACGGCCCGCGCGAGCAGTTCCTTGCCGGTGCCCGTCTCGCCCAGCACGAGCAGCGGGATGTCGCGGTCGAGCACGCGGCGCACCTTCTGCACGAGCACGTCGAGCTGCGGGTCGCCGGTGCGCAGGTACTGCAGGCCCGAGAACGCCGGCGGGTGCGCCGCGGCGGGCTCCACGCGGCGCACGGTGGGCGCACGCGGTGCGGCCGCAGCCTCATCGCCATCGGCCATGCCGAGCCCCGCCACCACGGGCCGCGAGGGCCAGTCGAACCGCGCGCTCACGTGGAACGGTCGGCCGTCGGGCAGCGTGAGCTGCATGGGCGCGGACATGGGCATGCGGAAGTGGTCGTAGACCGCCGACGGCGTGGTGCCGAACAGCGAGGCGAGGCTCTGCGCGCGCAGCGAGGCGCCGCTGTGGCCCAGCTGTTCGAGCGCGCTGGGGTTCGCGCCGATGATGCGGCCGTCGGGCCCCACGACGAGGATGCCCTCGAGCAGCGTGCCGATGAATTCAGCGCGGCTGTGGAAGTGCAGGCGCAGCCGGTGGTTGTAGTCGTCGGAGAGCCAGTGGTTCTCGATCATGCGCGCGGACATGCGCACGAGGCCCATCGTGTGCTGGTGGTAGCCGCGGTGGTCGCCGGTGACGTCGAGCACGCCCAGCATGCTGCCGCGCGGGTCGAAGATGGGCGACGCGGAACACGTGAGGAAGCTGTTGGCCAGCATGTAGTGTTCGTTCGCGTGGACCAGCGTGGGCGCCTCCTCGAACAGCGCGGTGCCGATGGCGTTGGTGCCCTTGGAGTGTTCGGCCCAGTTCTCGCCGGGCGCCAGCGCGACCTTCTGCGCGCGCTGCAGGAAGTCGTCGTCGCCCACGGAATGCAGGATGGTGCCCTGCGCGTCGGTGAGGACGATCATGCTTTGCGTGTTGACGATCTGCTCGAACAGCAGGTGCATGACCGGCGCGGCGTGCAGGCACAGGCGGCGGTTCCGCTCGCGGGCCACGGCGAGGTCGCTGCGCACGAGCGGGTCGAAGTCGCGCCGTTCGCCGCGGGTCAGGCCCAGCGCCTCGCTGCGCTGGTGGGCTCGTTCGATGAGCCCGTCGCGCGGGGTGGTGGATGCGTTCAGCTCGGAGGTCATGACATCGATCTCGTGCGGGTTCCGGAGGCATGCTGTGCCAATCCGATGCGGTTGTCCATGGTGCTTTGCCGGAGGACGGCACAGCGGTTGTTCCGTCCTGGAACACTTTGCCGTGGCATGCGCTTTGCGCAACGGGAAGGCGGCTGTCGCCGCGTTGTCCATCGCACCCGGAGACCTCCCATGAAGCCGTTCCCCTACGCCGCGCCCTACCCATCGCACCGCCGCACGCGCGTGCGCACCGCCGCCTGCGTGATCGCCTGCACCGTCGCCCTCTTCGCCTCCTTTGGCGCCTTCGCCCACGGCGACACCGTGCCGCAGGCGGTGGACACGTCCTCCCTCCCCCGCCTCGGCGAGGCGTGGCGCGCCGAGAACCCGTACCGCACGAACGACACCGCGGCGAAGGTGGGCGCGTCCGCCTACAACCAGAACTGCGCGCGCTGCCATGGGCTCGAGGCCGTGTCCGGCGGCATCGCGCCCGACCTGCGCAAGCTCGACAACGACTGCGCCACGGCCCAGGCAAATGCCCGCGCCACCTGTGTCAAGGAAAATGACGAATACTTCCTGACCACGGTGCGGCATGGCCGGAGCCGCAACGGTGCGGTGTACATGCCGCCCTTCGAAGGCACGTTCGATCAAGAGGCCATCTGGGCGATCAAGGCCTACCTCGAGACGCGCCGCGAAAAGCCGTTTTGAACGAGGAGATGACGACATGACCCGCTTCCCCGCCCCACGGCGCTGGCCGCTGTGGGCACTCGGCGCGCCCGCCGCCGCGCTCGCCCAGGCCGAGGTGCCGCCCGACCCCGTCCGCCTGCCCCCCGTGGTCGTCTCGGCCACCCGCACCGACGCCACCGGCTTCGACGTGCCGGCGTCCATCGACCGCGTCGACGGCACCGACGTGCGCGCCGGCCGCGCCCGCATCAACATCTCCGAGAGCCTCGGCGCCGTGCCGGGGCTGCAGGCGCGCGACCGCCAGAACTACGCGCAGGACGTGCAGCTCTCGATGCGCGGCTTCGGCGCGCGCTCCACGTTCGGCATCCGGGGCGTTCGCCTCTACGTCGACGAGATCCCCGCCACGTTGCCCGACGGCCAGGGCCAGATCACCCATGCGGAGCTCGGCACCGTGGGCCGCATCGAGGTGCTGCGCGGGCCCTTCTCGGCGCTGTACGGCAACTCCGCCGGCGGTGTCGTGCAGGTCTTCACCGAAGACCCGGAAGGGCCTCCCCGCCTCGAGTTCGGCGCCTCGGGCGGCAGTGACGACACGTACCGCCTCGGCACGAACGCCATCGGGGTCGTCGACGGCCTCGGCTACGTGGTGGGCGCGAGCCGCTTCGTCACTGGCGGCTACCGCGACCACAGCGAGGCCGACCGGCGGCTCGGCAACGCGAAGCTGACGCTGAAGCCCGACGACCAGTCGCGCCTCACGTTCGTGGCCAACAGCGTGGCGCTGCCGCTCGCGCAGGACCCGCTGGGCCTGACCCGTGTGCAGTTCGAGGCCAACCCGCGCGGGGTTGCTCCGCAGGCGTTGACGTTCGACACGCGCAAGACGGTCGAGCAGACGCAGGGCGGCGTCGTGTACGAGCGGAGACTCGCCCCGGAGCACTCGGTGCGCCTGCTGGCCTATACCGGCCACCGCGGCACCGAGCAATACCAGGCGATTCCGGTCGCCCCGCAGGCCAACCCGCTGCACCCCGGTGGCGTGATCTCGCTCAGCCGCGACTACAGCGGCACCGACGTGCGCTGGACCTGGAAGACCCGCCTGGCCGACCAGCCGTTCGACCTGGTGGCCGGCCTCGCGTACGACACGCTGTCGGAGCACCGCCAGGGCTTCCAGAACTTCGTGGGCACGACCCTCGGCGTCAAGGGCGCGCTGCGCCGCGACGAGGAGAACCATGCCTCCAACACCGACCCCTATGTGCAGGCCTCGTGGCAGCTCGGGCCGCAGTGGACGCTGAACGCGGGTGTGCGCCACAGCCGCGTGCGCATCCGCTCGTCCGACCAGTACGTCGTGGGCACGAACCCGGACGACAGCGGCAGCACCGACTACGAGGCGACGCTGCCGGTCGTGGGCGTGCTCTACGCGGTGGACGACCGCGTGCACCTGTACGCCACCGCCGGCCGCGGCTTCGAGACCCCCACGCTCAACGAACTGTCGTACCGCCCCGACGGCCAGACCGGCCTGAACCTCGGACTCAAACCCGCCACGAGCAACAGCCTCGAGGCCGGCGTGAAGGTGCAGACGAGCGACTGGGGCGACCTCAACGCCGCGCTGTTCCAGACACGCACTGACGACGAGATCGCGACGCTGTCCAACGTGGGCGGCCGCTCGACGTTCCAGAACGTGGGCCGCACACGGCGCACGGGGGTGGAGATGGGCTGGTCCGGCGAGTGGCAGCGGCACCTGCGCGCCCAGGCGGCGGCCACCTGGCTCGACGCGACCTACCGCGACAGCTTCACCACCACCGTGAACGTGCCCGCGGGCAATCGCATCCCCGGCATCGCCCGCGGCTCGCTGTACGCGGGCGTGGCGTGGCTGCCCCCCACCGGCTGGCGCGGCGGCGTGGAGGCGCGCTACCTGAGCAGCGTGATGGTGGACGACGCGAACACGGACGCCGCGCCGTCGTACACGATCGCCTCCGCCCACGCGGGCTACGTGCTCGCCGTGGGCGCGTGGGAACTGGGTGGCACCGTGCGCGCCGACAACCTGTTCGACCGGCGCTACATCGGCTCGGTGATCGTCAACGAGGGGAACGGGCGGTTCTTCGAGCCGGCGCCGGGGCGGACGTGGCTGGCGAGCGTGACGGCGAGCGTGAAGTTCTGAACCTCGCCACGAAAACACACTCCGAAAACGCGTCATCCCGGCGTAAACCGGGACCCTGGGCATCTGCCGAAGGTCCCGGCCTGCGCCGGGATGACATGGTGTTCGGGCCGCTGGAGCGGGATCAGTCCTGGCCGAGTGCCCGGTTGATGCTCAGCGCCGCCAGCGTGCAGCCCGCACCCGACAGCAGATAGACGCTGACGTACCCGAGGCCGAAGTGGGCCGACAGTCCCAGCGCCACCAGCGGAGCGAACGCCGCACCGATGAGCCAGGCGAGGTCCGCCGTCAGCGCCGCGCCCGAGTAGCGGTAGCGCCCGATGAAGTTGTCGGTCACGGCGCCCGAAGCCTGCCCGTACGACAGGCCCAGCAGGATGAAGCCGATCAGGATGAAGACGTCCTGGCCGAGCGTGCCACCGTCAAGCAGCGTGGGGGCGAAGCCGCTGAACACGGCGATCATCACGGCCAGCGCACCCAGCGTGCTGCGGCGGCCCACGCGGTCGGCGATCTTGCCGGAGGCGACGATGCCGGCGGCGGCCAGGAAGCCGCCCAGGATCTGGATCAGCAGGAACTGCGTGATGGACTGGTGCGTGAACAGCTGGATCCACGACAGCGGGAACACCGTGACGATGTGGAACAGCGCGTAGCTCGCGAGCGGGGCGAACGCGCCGATCACGAGGTTGCGGCCCTGGGTGCGCACGAGGTCGGTGGTGTCGACGGCGTCGAGTTCACGGGCTTCCAGCAGTTGCTCGTACTCGTGCGTGACCACGAGGCGCAGGCGCGCGAACAGGGCCACCACGTTGATGGCGAAGGCCACGAAGAAGGCGTAGCGCCAGCCCCAGGCCAGGAATTCGTTGAGGTTCAGGCTGGCGTACAGGAACGCGAACAGGGCCGTGGCGACGATGAAGCCCACGGGCGCGCCCAGCTGGCCCAGCATGGCGTACCAGCCGCGCTTTTCCTTCGGAGCGTTCATGGCCAGCAGCGACGGCAGGCCGTCCCACGAGCCCCCGAGCGCGAGGCCCTGGCCGATGCGCAGCACCGACAGCAGGATGATGGAGGTGGCGCCGGCCGTGCCGTAGCCCGGCAGGAAGGCGATGCCCACCGTGCACGTGCCCAGCAGGAACAGGGCCATGGTCAGCTTCGTGGCGCGGCCCCAGCGCTGCTGCACCGCCATCGAAATGGCCGTACCGATGGGACGGGCGATGAACGCGAAGGAAAACACCACGAAGGCGTACAGTGTGCCCTCCAGCGGTGACGCGAACGGGAAGAACAGCGCCGGGAACACCAGGCACGACGCGATCCCGTACACGAAGAAGTCGAAGTACTCGGAGGCCCGACCGATGACGACACCCACAGCGATCTCGCCAGGGGCCACCGAATGGTCAGCCGTGATGACCCGCGCGTCCCGTTCGAGGGTGCCGGAGTTGGGTTCGGAGTGTGTGATGCTGGACATCGTGCGGGATTCGGACTCAAGGGTCTTGCAAGGTTGCGCAGAATCGCACCGGAATGGAATTTGCGCCATAGGACAAAACGTCCAATCGCAATTCCGAACCTCCGGAATTACATTGTGCGCCTACCTTGCACGCCGTGTCGCCTCCCTGTGGGGCACGCGCCTTTTCCTCGCTCCAGGCATGCCAAACCTCACGTCCTTCCGCGCGCCCCTCCGCGGGTTCGCCGCCCTTGCGCTCGCTGCCCTGCTGTCCGGCTGCAACATGGTGGTGCTGAACCCGTCCGGCGACATCGCGGCCCAACAGGGCCGGCTGGTCGTGATTTCCACGCTGCTGATGCTGTTGATCATCGTTCCGGTGATCGCACTGACCTTGTTCTTCGCGTGGAAATACCGCGAATCCAACAAGGAAGCCGTCTACAAGCCCGACTGGGACCACTCGACCCAGCTCGAGCTGGTGATCTGGGCGGCGCCGCTGCTGATCATCATCGCCCTGGGCGCCCTGACCTGGATCAGCACCCACACCCTCGACCCGTTCCGCCCGCTGGCCCGCATCGACGCGGATCGCCCGATGCCCGAGGAAGCGAAACCGCTGGTCGTCGAGGTCGTCGCCCTCGACTGGAAGTGGCTGTTCATCTACCCCGAACAAGGCATCGCCACGGTGAACGAACTGGCCGCCCCGGTGGACGTGCCCATCCAGTTCCGCATCACCGCGTCGAGCGTGATGAACGCGTTCTACGTTCCCGCGCTGGCCGGCATGATCTACGCGATGCCCAGCATGGAGACCAAGCTCCACGCCGTGATCAACGAAGAGGGTGTCTACGACGGCATCTCGGCCAACTACAGCGGCGCCGGCTTCTCCGGCATGCGCTTCAAGTTCCACGGCATGAACGTGGCCGACTTCGAAGCCTGGGTCAAGAAGAACCAGGCCGAAGGCCAGAAGCTCGACCGCGAGACCTACGTCAAGCTCGAGCGCCCGAGCGAACGCGAGCCCGTGCGCCGCTACGCTTCGGTCGACCCTGCCCTGTACGACGCCATCGTGAACCGCTGCGTCGAACCCGGCCGCATGTGCATGAAGCACATGATGGCGATCGACGCCGCAGGCGGCGCCGGCCGCGCCGGCCTCTCGTCGTACGCACTGACCACCGTGCCGAAGGGTGAGTCCGGCCTGCCCGCCACCACCCTGGCCACCGACATCTGCACGCCGGCGAACCCGGTCGGCACGCCGGTCGCCATCGCTCAGTAAGAAGCCTTTCGTTCCCCTGCCTTTAGGTATCCGAGACACACGATGCCCGACAACCTGACCCAGCTCATCTTCGGTCGCCTCTCGTGGGAGGCGATTCCGCTGCATGAGCCCATCCTGATCGCCACCTTCGCCGGTGTCGTGCTCGGCGGCATCGGCCTGCTCGGGCTGATCACCTATTTCAAGCTGTGGGGCACGCTGTGGCGCGACTGGTTCACCAGCATCGACCACAAGAAGATCGGCATCATGTACATGGTGCTCGGCATCGTGATGCTGCTGCGCGGCTTCGCCGACGCGCTGATGATGCGCCTGCAGCAGGCCATCGCCTTCGGCGACGCCGTCGGCTACCTGCCCCCGCACCACTACGACCAGGTCTTCACCGCCCACGGCGTGATCATGATCTTCTTCGTGGCGATGCCGCTGGTCACGGGCCTGATGAACTACATCGTGCCGCTGCAGATCGGCGCGCGCGACGTGGCGTTCCCGTTCCTGAACAACTTCAGCTTCTGGATGACCACCTGCGGCGCCGTCCTCGTGATGATGTCGCTGTTCGTCGGCGAGTTCGCGAAGACCGGCTGGCTGGCGTACCCGCCGCTCTCGGGCATCGACTACAGCCCTGACGTGGGGGTGGACTACTACATCTGGTCATTGCAGATCGCGGGGGTCGGCACATTGCTCTCGGGCGTGAACCTGCTCGTCACCATCGTGAAGATGCGCGCCCCGGGCATGACCCTGATGAAGATGCCTGTCTTCACCTGGACGTCGCTGTGCACCAACGTGCTGATCGTCGCCGCCTTCCCGGTGCTGACCGCCGTGCTGGCGCTCCTGTCGCTCGACCGCTACGTCGGCACCAATTTCTTCACGAACGAACTGGGCGGCAACCCCATGATGTACGTGAACCTGATCTGGATCTGGGGCCACCCCGAGGTGTACATCCTCGTGCTGCCGGTGTTCGGCATCTTCTCGGAAGTGGTGTCCACGTTCTCCCGCAAGCGCCTCTTCGGCTACGCGTCGATGGTGTACGCCACGGTCGTGATCACCATCCTGTCGTACCTCGTTTGGCTGCACCACTTCTTCACGATGGGCTCGGGTGCCAGCGTGAACTCGTTCTTCGGCATCACCACGATGATCATCTCGATCCCGACAGGGGCGAAGATCTTCAACTGGCTGTTCACGATGTACCACGGCCGCATCAAGTTCGAGGTGCCCATGCTGTGGACCGTCGGCTTCATGGTCACGTTCGTGATCGGTGGCATGACGGGTGTGCTGCTGGCCGTGCCGCCGGCCGACTTCGTGCTGCACAACAGCCTCTTCCTGATCGCCCACTTCCACAACGTGATCATCGGCGGCGTGGTGTTCGGCCTGTTCGCCGGCATCAACTACTGGTTCCCGAAGGCCTTCGGCTACAAGCTCGATGCGTTCTGGGGCAAGTGCTCGTTCTGGTTCTGGCTGGTCGGCTTCTGGGTCGCCTTCACGCCGCTGTACGTGCTGGGCCTGATGGGTGTCACGCGCCGCGTGAGCCACTTCGAGGACCCGTCGCTGCAGATCTGGTTCGTGATCGCCGCCTTCGGCGCCTTCCTGATCCTGCTGGGCATCGCCTCGTTCATCATCCAGCTGTACGTGAGCTTCCGGAACCGCGAAGCGCTGCGCGACCACACGGGCGACCCGTGGGGCGGCCGCACGCTGGAATGGTCCACCGCGTCGCCGCCGCCGGCCTACAACTTCGCGTTCACGCCGCGCATCCATGACAACGATGCCTGGTCCGACATGAAGAAGCGCGGCTACGAGCGCCCGCTCAAGGGCTTCATCGACATCCACATGCCGAAGAACACCGCCGCCGGCCTCGTGCTGTCGGCCCTGAGCGGCGTGTTCGGCTTCGCGATGATCTGGCACATGTGGCTGCTCGGTGGCGTCGCGTTCGCCGCCATCGTGATCGCCGCCATCGTGCACACGTTCAACTACAAGCGCGATTACCACATCCACGCCGACGAAGTCATCCGCACGGAAGACGCCCGCACCCGCCAGCTCGCTGCCGCCCATGTCTGACATCACCGCCACCCACCCAGGCGCTCCGGTCCAGTTCTACGAGACCACGGAGCACCATCCGGAGAACGGAACCCTGCTGGGGTTCTGGATCTACCTGATGAGCGACTGCCTCATCTTCGCGTGCCTGTTCGCGGTGTACGGCGTGCTGGGCCGCAACTACGCGGCCGGCCCGTCGGGCGCCGACCTGTTCGACCTGAACCTCGTCGCGCTCAACACCGCGATGCTGCTGCTGTCGTCCATCACGTACGGCTTCGCGATGATCGAGATGAACCGCAACCGCACGAAGGCCGTGCTGGTGTGGCTCGCCATCACCGGCCTCTTCGGCCTGGCGTTCCTCGGCATCGAGATGTACGAGTTCGCGCACCTGATCCACGAAGGCGCCACGCCGCAGCGCAGCGCGTTCCTGTCGTCGTTCTTCGCGCTCGTGGGCACCCACGGCCTGCACGTCACGTTCGGTGCCATCTGGCTCGTCGTGCTCATGGTCCAGGTGGGCAAGCACGGCCTGATCCGCGAGAACAAGCGCCGCCTGCTGTGCCTGTCCATGTTCTGGCACTTCCTCGACGTCGTCTGGATCGGCGTCTTCACCTTTGTCTACCTGATGGGAGTGCTGCCATGAGCGCGCAACACGCCGACCACCACCACGACGGTCACGACGGCCTGCATGCGGACGAAGTGGGCCACGGCACCCTGCCCGACTACGTCAAGGGCTTCGTGCTGTCGGTCATCCTGACCGCCATCCCGTTCTGGCTCGTGATGGGCAAGGTGATCGCGAGCCCGTCCACCACGGCCCTCGTGATCCTCGGCTTCGCGGCCGTGCAGATCGTCGTGCACATGGTGTACTTCCTGCACATGAACGCGAAGTCCGAAGGCGGCTGGAACATGCTGGCCCTGATCTTCACGATCGTGCTCGTGGTCATCACGCTGGCCGGGTCGCTGTGGGTCATGTTCCACATGAACCACAACATGATGCCGCACATGACGCCGCACGAGATGCGCGTCGCGCCTTGACGGACAGCCCCTCTCCACCGCGTTCCAGCCGGGCGCTGGCGAGCACCGTGCTCGCCGGCGCCTTGTTGTTTCTGCTGTTCGTCGCGCTCGGCACCTGGCAGGTCCAGCGCCACGCGTGGAAGCTGGACCTGATCCAGCAGGTCGAGACCCGCGTGGGCGCCGCGCCGGTCGCCGCGCCCGGCCGGGCCGACTGGCCGAACGTCACGGCCGCTCGCGATGCCTACCGCCACGTCATTGTGCGCGGCACCTTCGACCACGGCCGCGAGACCCTGGTGCAGGCCGCGACCGTGATGGGTGCGGGCCACTGGGTGCTCACCCCGCTGCGCACCGCCGACGGCACCACGGTGCTCGTCAACCGCGGGTACGTGCCTCCGGAAAAGCGCGACCGCGCCACCCGCGAGCAGGACGACCCGCAGGGCGAGGTCGACGTCGCCGGCCTGCTGCGCATCACGGAACCGGGCGGCGGCTTCCTCCGCAAGAACGACCCGGCGGGCGACCGCTGGTTCTCGCGCGACGTGGCCGGCATCGCCGCGGCCCGCGGGATCACCGCCGCCGCACCGTACTTCATCGACCAGGACGCGCCGCCGGGCGCCCGCTCGGCCGACCGCTGGCCCGTGGGCGGGCTCACGGTGGTCTCGTTCCCGAACAGCCACCTCGTCTACGCGATCACCTGGTACGGCCTCGCGCTGATGGTGGCCGCGGGCACCGTGTTTTTCGTGCGGACCGCGCGTCGTCGTACGATGCGCTGATGCCCTCCTTCTTCCAGATCCGCCCTGCGCTGGGGGTCGACCCGTCCGGCCTGAAGAACATGCTGCAGCTGGTGCAGCTGCGGTGGTTCGCCGTGGCCGGACAGCTGGCCACGATCTTCACGGTGCACTTCGGCTTCGGCATCCACCTGCCGCTCGACCGGATGCTGCACGCGGTGCTGTTCCTCGTCGTGTTCAACATCCTGTGCCTGCTGCACTGGCGCGACGGCCGCCCGGTCTCGGACAAGGAGCTGTTCGTCGCGCTGCTGTTCGACGTGGCCACGCTCACGCTGCTGCTCTACCTCAGCGGTGGTGCGGCGAACCCGTTCATCTTCCTCTACCTGCTGCAGGTGATCCTCGGGGCGGTGCTGCTGAACCCGCGCTACTCGTGGAGCCTGGTCGGCGTGACCGGCGCGTGCTTCACGCTGCTCACGCAGTTCAACCACCCGCTGGAGGTGCCGCTGGAACAGGGGGCGGGCCTCGGCGATCCGTACACCCAGGGCGTGCTGATCTGCTTCGGCCTGATCGCCTCGCTGCTGGTGGTGTGCATCTCGCGCATCCAGGACAACCTGCGCGCCCGCGAAGCCCGCCTCGCCTCGCTGCGCCAGCAGGCCGCCGAGGAGGAGCACATCGTCCGCATGGGCTTGCTCGCGTCCGGCGCGGCGCACGAGCTGGGCACGCCGCTCGCGACGCTGTCGGTGATCCTGGGCGACTGGCAGCGCATGACGCCGTTCACCGCAGACCCCGAGCTGATGCAGGACGTGAAGGAGATGCAGGCCCAGCTGGCGCGCTGCAAGTCCATCGTGACCGGCATCCTGCAGTCGGCCGGCGACCCGCGCGGCGAGGCGCCCCGCGCCACCTCGGTGGGAGCGTTCCTCGACGACCTCGTGGCGGACTGGCGCGCCACCCGCGCCACCACGGTGCTCGCCTACGCGAACATCTTCGGTGACGACCTGCCCATCGTGGCCGACCCGGCGCTCAAGCAAACGATCCACAACGTGCTCGACAACGCCCTCGAGGCGTCGCCGCGCGCCGTGGCCCTCACCGCCGCGCGCGACGGCGACCGCCTCGTGCTGACCGTGACCGACGAGGGCCCGGGCTTCGCCGCCGGCATGCTCGACACGCTCGGCAAACCCTACCAATCGACGAAGCCCCGGCCCGGCGCCGGCCTCGGCCTCTTCCTGGTCATGAACGTGGCCCGCACGCTCGGCGGCAGCGTGACCGCACGCAACCGCCCCGCCGGCGGGGCGGAGGTCGTGCTGACGCTGCCGCTCGCGGCCATCCAACTCGAAGTACCCTCCCCGGATGGACACGCCTGAACGCCTCCTGCTGATCGTCGAGGACGACGATGCCTTCGCCCGCACCCTGAGCCGCTCGTTCGAACGCCGCGGCTACCGTGTGCTGCACGCCACCGGCCCCGACGCCCTGCCCGCCCTGCTCGCCGAACACAGCCCCGGCCATGCCGTGGTGGACCTCAAGCTCGCGGGCAACGGGTCGGGCCTCACGTGCGTGCAGGCCCTGCACGCACACGACCCGTCGATGGTGATCGTCGTGCTCACCGGCTACGCCAGCATCGCCACCGCGGTGGAGGCCATCAAGCTCGGCGCCCGGAACTACCTCGCGAAACCGTCGAACACCGACGACATCGAGGCGGCGTTTGCCCGGGCGGCCGGGAACGCCGAGGTGGAACTCACCGAACGGCCTTCGTCCATCAAGACGCTCGAATGGGAGCGCATCCACGAGACCCTCGCCGAGACCGGTTTCAACATCTCCGAGACCGCCCGCCGCCTCGGGATGCACCGCCGCACGCTCGCGCGCAAGCTCGAGAAACAGCGGGTGAAGTAGCTGCGTCAAGTCGCGGAATCCCTCGCCGGTTCCCTCGCGGTCCCACGCACACGCGCCAGCCGCCAATTCCGTCACGCACTCGCTGGCGTGGAACCGGTCTCCGAGGCGTTCCTCGCACAAGCCCGGCGCGTACAGTGCGGTCTTTCCGCGTTCCGTGGTACAGACCAATGACCGAACGTTCGACCCTCTCCCGCCGCGACACCCTCGTCCACCTCGCCGCCGCCGCGGCCGCCCTCGGCGGGGTCACCGCCCCCGCGCGCGCCGCCGGCAAGCCGATCCGCATCGGCAGCACGCTCGCCCAGACCGGCATCGAACTCGCCAACGGCACCGGCCTGACCCTCGGGGCCACTGCATTCTTCACCGCGCTCAACAAGGCCGGCGGCATCAACGGCAACAAGGTGGAACTGGTGGTCGCCGACGACCAGTTCGACCCGGAGAAGGCCAAGCAGAACGCCCTCGCCTTCGCTGCCGACCCGTCCATCGTGGGCATCCTGCACCCGCTGGGCACCCGGCAGACCGCCGCCGTGCTGGACAACGCGCCGAACGTGCCCGTCGTGGGACCGAACACCGGCACCGTCGCGCTGCGCAAGAAGGACGCACGCAACGTGTTCTGGGTGCGCGCGAACTACGACCAGGAGATCGAGAAGCTGATCGCCACGGCGTCGACCCTCGGCACCTCGCGCATTGCCCTCGTCCATCCGAAGGATCCGCTGGGCCTGTCGCTGCTGGCCGGCTTCGAGGTCGCGATGGCGAAGCACAACCTCAAGCCCGTGGCCATCGCCACCACGCCGAACACCACCAGCACCGAGGTCGAGCCGGCCGCGGCCGAGATCGCCAAGGCCGCGCCCCAGCTCGTGATCATGGGCCTGGGCGCCACGATGCCGCACTTCGTGAAGGCCGCGCGCAAGGCCGGCGTGACGAGCACGATGTACGGCCTGTCCATCGCGCCGAACATCCAGAACATCCGCGCCCTGGGCGACATGACCCGCGGCCTCGGCTTCTCCATCGTCGTGCCCACGCCGTTCACGCCGAAACACGAGATCGTGCGCCGCTACCGCGCCGACATGGAAGCCATGGGCAGCAGCGACCTGTCGCTGGTGAGCCTCGAGGGCTACATCAACGCCCGCGTGATGACCGAAGGCCTGCGCCGCGCCGGCGCGAACCCCACGCGCGAGTCCCTGCACGCCGGGCTGGAAGGCCTGGGCACGCTGGACCTGGGCGGGCTGCGCCTGACCTTCGGCAAGGGCGACCACGAAGGCAGCAACTTCGTGGACCTCGCGGTCATCGGGCCCGACAGCAAGCTGATGACCTGAAGACGCGTCAGAACCTGTAGCGCGCCGTGGCCGTCACGGTGCGCCGCAGCCCCTGGTAGTAGACGCCATACCCGTACACGCCGTTGTCGCGATCGAACAGGTTCTGCGCGCTCAGGCTCAGGCGCCACGGGCCGGTGGTGTAGTGCGCCGCGGCATCCACCATCGTGACCGCCGGGTTCTCCACGGTGTTGACTGCATTGCCGTAGCGCGAGCCGGTGTAGCGCACGCCGAGGCCGCCGCCCAGGCCGGCCAGGTCACCTCCCTGCACGGTGTAGTCGAGCCATGCGGCCGCGAGGTGCTTCGGGATCAGCGTGGGGCGCTTGCCCACCAGGGCCGGGTTGCTGTCGGCCGTGTTCTCGATGTCGTTCAGCGTGTACTGCGCCGCCACATCCAGGCCGCGCGCGAGCGACACCTTGGCCTCCAGTTCGATGCCGCGCGAACGCACCTCACCCACCTGCCGCGCATCGAACGTGACGGGATCGTAGGTGACGACGTTGCGCTTGGTGAGGTCGTAAAGCGCGGCCGTCAGCCACACCGACTCCCCCGCGGGCTGGTACTTCACGCCCAGCTCGTACTGCGTGCCGCGGGTGGGCTCGAACGGTCGGCCTTCCGCGTCGCGCCCCGGGGTCGGCAGGAAGGACTGGCCCCAGCTGACGTACGGCGCGAGGCCCGACGGGTCCAGCCAGCTGAGCCCGACGCGGCCGGTGAAAGCGTGGTCGCGCGTCTCGACGCTCGCCCCGGCGAGGTGGTCGGACTCCTGGCCCTCGAACCAGTCCTGGCGCCCGCCCACGGTCAGCAGCCATTGAGGCGCGAGCCGCACCTGGTCCTGCGCGTACAGCCCCAGCTGGCGCTGCGTCGAGGATGCGTCGGTGTTGCGGTCGGCGGCTGTCGGGCGCGACACGCCCACGCCGTACACCGGGTTGTCGATGTTCAACGACGGCGCACCGGTGCTGGCGGCCTGGATGTCGGACTCGACCCGTGTCCAGTCCAGCCCGAACAGCAGCTGGTGCGAAAACGGCCCCGTGGCCACCCGGCCGTGCAGTTGGGTGTCGACGACCGTGTAGCGCATCGACTCGCTCAGCAGGCTCGCACCGCGGGCCAGGTCCCGGGTCACCGGATCGGCGCGCCCGTAGCCGCCGTCGATCAGGGTCATGTCGGGCACCGACACCGACGACGTGCGCAGGTTCTGCTTCACCTGCCAGTCCGGCGCGAAGCGGTGCGCGAACTGGTAGCCGGCGTCCCACTGCCGGGCCTCGTAGTGCGCGTAGCTGGGCTCGCCGATCAGCACGCCGGAGTGCTGGCCGTTGTCGTTCACGTACTCCCACGCGACGTCGGGGCCGGATTGGCGCAGGCCGCTGCCCAGCAAGGTCAGCGTGGTGTCCGCGCCGAAGCGGAACGCCATCGACGGCGCAATGTAGAAGCGTTCGATCGACTCGGGCCGGAAGCCCGGGTACTGCACCTGCGGCTCGTGTTCGAGCGACACGCCCACGAGGCGCCACTGGATGGCCTCGTCACTGCCGGCCGCGCCGCCCACGTCGATCGCAAACTGGCGGCGGTCGAAGTTGCCCAGTTGCAGTTCCACCTCGCGCGGGGCCTGCGCGTCGGGGCGCTTGCTGACGCGGCTGATCACCCCGCCCACGTCGCCCTGCCCGAACGCGGTGGAGGCCGGGCCGCGCAGCACTTCCACACGCTCCAGGCCGTACACCTCGGTGCGTGGATAGCTCCACGACGTGGAGCTCTTCGGCTGGCGCAGGCCGTCGAGGTAGTTGCCCGCGGCGCTGTCGAAGCCGCGCGACGTGACGCCGGAGTCGCCGGAGTTCATGCGGTCGTCCGCCCCGTACAGCACCGGCAGCACACCCGGCGTGTAGAGCAGCGGATCACCGCTGTTGGCGGCGCCGCGCGCCTCCATCTCGGGCCGCCCGATCACCGAGATCGACTGCGGGATCTCGCGCAGCGGCGTGCCGGTCTTCGTGGCCGTGCTGCTCTCGCGGGCGACGTAGCCCTTGACCGGGCCGATGGCCGGGTCGGTCTCGACCGCGGCGCGGACGCGCACCGGTTCGAGGGTGGCGGCACCCGCGGGCGCCAGCGCCGGTGCAGCTTCGAGCGCGAACCCACCGGGGGCGCGCACGGCGGCGAGGCCCGTGCCTTCCAGCAGGATCCGCAGGCCGGTGTCGACGTCGTGCGCACCCGACAGTCCGCGCGTGCCGCGGCCCTCGATGGCCTTCGCGTCGTACGCCAGGTTGACACCCGCGACCCGGGCGAAACGGTCGAGCGCCGCGCCCAGCGGTCCCGCCGGGATGTCGAAGGCCGGCACGGCGGCGGCCGTCTGCGCGGTGGCCGGGCCCGCGGCCAGGCTCGCGCCGAGGCACAGGGCGACGGCCAGGCCGATGGCGCGGGGCTGGAAGCGGAAGGTGGAGGAATCGGTGCGGGAGCGGCTCACGTCGAGGTCTCTTTCGGGGGCTGTTGAGGGGGCCAGGCCGGTCGGGCCGGAGGCGTTCAACAGGGAGGCCGGACGAGAACGCGGATCCCCTCAGGAATTTTTTGCGGCCGGGCCCACGGTGACCCAGAAGCGCGTGCGCCGGGTGACCTCCACCGGCTGCGTGCGGGCGATGAAACGCAGCACCTGCTCGGTGTCGTCGAGGTGGAACACGCCCGAGACACGCAGGTCGGCCACCCGCGGGTCGCACACCAGGCGGCCGTGGCGGTGCCGGGCGAGTTCGGCCAGCAGGTCGTCCAGGCGCATGTCGCGGCCGGCGATGACCCCGTCGGCGAAGGCGCCCGGGTCGAACCCGCGCCACTCGGCCGGGGCCGTGCTGCCGCTGCCCAGCCAGCGCGACGACCCGGCCGCCACCCGCGCCGTCGGACCGCCGTTGGCCGGGTGGAGGTCCACGGCGCCTTCGGTGACCCCGACGAAGGCACGCGCGCCGTCGAGGCGCACCACGAACCGCGTGCCCACGGCGCGCAGCCGTCCCGCGGCCGTCTCGACCCAGAACTCCCGGTGGCCCCGTGCGCCGGCGTCAGGACCGGTGGTCACCAGGATCTCGCCCCGGTGCAGCATGAGGACGCGCCGGTCGCCGGAGAGGTCCGTGCCGACCGCCGTGTCGGTGTTGAGTGACAGGTGGGTGCCGTCGGAGAGGGTCACCGTGCGCCGTTCGCCCACGCCCGTGGACACGTCGGCCACGAGGCGCTGCCACGGCGTGAACTCGCGCAGCGCCCCGATCGACACCAACCCGACGAACCCGAGCCCCAGGCCGCGAAGCACCTTTCGCCGGCCGGCGGTGCGGGCCCGCCGCGCCGATTCGGCGGACTGCAGCGTGTCGAGGGCCAGCCGAGGCGGCACCCGCTGCAGGTCGCCCCGCATCGCGGCCACGCGCTCCCAAGCCAGGCCGTGCCGCGGGTCGGCACCCAGCCAGCGTTCGAACGCGGCCCGCGCCGCGGGCGTGGGTTCGCCATGGTCGAGCTTGACGGACCAGCCGATCGCCGCATCGACGACCGCATCGGGCAGCGCGGCGCTCATGCGTAGCGAAGGTCGTAGCAGCGTCGCAGCCCCTGGGCCACGTAGCGCTCGGCCGTGGCGAGCGACACGCCGAGGCGCTCGCCGATCTCGCGGCACGTGATGCCCTCGAGCTGCGCCCACAGGAAAGCCTGGCGCACCGCCGGTTTCAAGGCATCGAGCAGCCGATCGATGCGGATCAGCGCCTCGAGGCACAGCAGGCGGGTCTCCGGCGACGGGACCTGGGCCTCGGGCATCGCTGCCAGCGTCTCGAGCCACGCGCGTTCGAGTTCGCGGCGGCGCCAATGGTCGACGACCAGACCGCGGGCGATCGTGGACAGGTAGGCCCGTGGCGTGTCGATGGCTTCCGGGGCGCCACGGCCCTGTCGCGCCAGCACCCGCATGAACACGTCCTGCGCCAGGTCGGCCGCGTCGGCGCGGTCGCCCAGCCGCCGGCGCAGCCAACCCTGCAGCCAACCGTGGTGGTGGCTGTAGAGCGTCTCGACGTGTTGGTGGGCAGCGGTTTCGGCGGCGGACACGGGCACCTCGGTGCCGTCCGCGGGTCAGCGCATCGGCAAGTCAATAAGAATTATTCTCATCTTAGCCGAAAAGAACGCGTCAGCGTTTGCCGAAACGCTGACGGAACCAGTCGTCCAGCATCACCTTCTCGTAGCGCAGGCGGTCCCCGCTGCTGTACGCGTTCATCGACATCAGGAAGGACTGGTCGCTGACCCGCTCCTCCACCGACGGGTCGGCCACGCCGTCGCGGGAGAGCGTGTAGCGCAACCGCATGCGGGGCCAGTCGACGTCGCGCACGATGCGCACATCGTGGACCCGCGCTGCAGGCTGGAAGCGGCCGGCCAGATCGACGTCGAGCACCTCGATGGCCAGCGCCTCGCCATCGGCCAGGTAGCGTACCGCCAGCGTCTGGCAGTGCTTTTCGAGTTCGCGCTGGAGCGCGGCGAGGTCCCACTCCGTCGGGTTCTCTCGCGCGTACCCGGCGTCGGTGAACTGCTCCGGGTGGACGAAGGTGACGGTGGCGGTGCCCGCCGCAGCGGCTGGCAAGGCCACCGCCAGCAACAGCATGGCAACGAAGGTCACGGGCGAACGGGCCATGGAACGGGGCTCCTGCCGCGGCGGCCGCGGGTCGATGCCGATGATGCGGCTTGGCATGCCTGACAGCAAGCGGCCAGCGCACCGTGTCGCCGCAGCACCAACATGGTGACACATCACTACCCGAGTGAATCAATGCGGTGCATGTCTTGGACGAGAATGCCCTCTCTCGTCCCTTGAATGCACCATTTCAATTCCCACTCGATGAAACACACCTCGCATCGCACATTCCTGGAGCATCTGGCCCTTCGCAACCCCGGCCAGCCCGAGTACCTCCAGGCGGTTTCGGAGGTCACCGAAAGCCTGTGGCCGTTCATCTCGGCGCACCCGAAGTACGCCGAGCAGGGACTGCTGGACCGGCTCGTGGAACCCGAGCGCGTGGTGATGTTCCGGGTGTCGTGGGTCGACGACCACGGCGCGGTGCAGGTCAACCGCGGCTACCGCATCCAGCACAGCCTGGCCATCGGCCCGTACAAGGGCGGCCTGCGGTTCCACTCGTCGGTGAACCTGTCGATCCTGAAGTTCCTGGCGTTCGAGCAGACGCTGAAGAACGCGCTGACCACGCTGCCGATGGGGGGCGGCAAGGGCGGCGCCGACTTCGACCCGAAGGGCAAGAGCCCGGCCGAGGTGATGCGCTTCTGCCAGGCCTTCGTGATGGAGCTGTTCCGCCACGTGGGCGCGGACACCGACGTGCCCGCCGGTGACATCGGCGTGGGCGGCCGCGAGGTCGGCTTCATGGCCGGCATGATGAAGAAGCTCACCAACCGCGCCGACTGCGTGTTCACGGGCAAGGGCATCTCGTTCGGCGGCTCGCTGATGCGCCCCGAGGCCACCGGCTACGGCACCGTCTACTTCGCCCAGGAGATGCTGCAGCAGCGCGGCCTCGCCCTCGACGGCCTGCGGGTCAGCGTCTCGGGCTCGGGCAACGTGGCCCAGTACGCGGTCGAGAAGGCCATGGCCCTCGGCGCCAAGGTGGTCACCGTCTCCGACTCCAGTGGCACGGTGGTCGACGAGGCCGGCTTCACCCCGGAAAAGCTCGCCGAACTGATGGAGGTGAAGAACCACCTGTACCAGCGCGTCGACGAGTACGCGAAGCGCGTGGGCGCCACGTTCCACGCGGGCAAGCGTCCGTGGCACGTGCCGGTCGACGTCGCCCTGCCCTGCGCCACCCAGAACGAGCTGGACGGCACCGACGCGCAGACGCTCGTCGGCAACGGCGTGAAGTGCGTGGCCGAAGGCGCCAACATGCCGTCGACGCTCGAAGCGATCAAGGTGTTCGAGGAGTCCCGCGTGCTGTACGCCCCGGGCAAGGCCAGCAACGCGGGCGGCGTGGCCACGTCCGGGCTCGAGATGAGCCAGAACGCCATGCGCCTGTCGTGGGGCCGCGAGGAGGTCGACGCGCGCCTGCACGGCATCATGCGCAGCATCCATGCCGCGTGCCTGCAGCACGGCCGCCGCGCGGACGGCAGCGTCAGCTATGTCGACGGTGCGAACGTGGCCGGCTTCGTGAAGGTGGCCGACGCCATGCTCGCGCAGGGCGTGGTCTGATCGACGGCGGGCGGCGCCTCAGGGCGCCGCGTCGGAGGCGCGTTCACCGGCCCGGCGAATCGCGTCGTCCAGTTCCGCCTTCACCCGGTCGGTGGTCTGGCGCGGGGTTTCCGCCGGGGCGGTGGTGGTCACGGCGTCCGGCGTGACCCGCGCGGCCGGACGCGACAGCATCTGCTTCGCCGCCAGGCCCACGATGGCCAGCGCAACCAGCAACCCCACGATCCCCAGCACTGCCCGCATCGTCCGCACTCCGTTCCGTCACCGCGACACGCGGTGATCGGGCCGGATCTTCTCATGCGGCGGCTTCGGAGCCCTCGTCCGCGTACCCTGCGGGCCAGGCCGGCTTGTCGTCGCAGCAGGTGCCCCAGTCCCTCAGGCGCGACGTGTGCCCGATGCCGGGGTTGAACGTATTCGTGGGATCGAGTCCGCGGTAGAAGCCGGCGAGGCCCGCCTTGGCCACGTACAGGTGCCCCACATTGTGTTCGGCCGGGTACTCGGCGCGGCGCGCGTCGAGCAGCTCCCACATGCGGTGCTCCATCGCGAGCGGGTCCACGCCCTTCTTCACGATGTAGTCCTGGTGGAACACGTGGCAGAAGAAGTGGCCGTAGTACAGCTTGTGGACCACGTCCGTCTCCACGTCCGCCGGCAGCTGCTCGACCCAGTCGCGGTCGTTGCGGCGCAGCGCCACGTCGAGCGCGACGATGTCCTCCACGTCGCGCCGGTGCACCTCGCGGTAGCGGATGGCCGCCCCAGCGATCGCGAAGCGGTGCAGGAAGGCCTTGCGCCCCTCCTCGGCGTCGCACTCGAACCACCCGCCGCTCGTGCTGCCGCCGAAGTGGCTGGCGAGGAAGGCCTTCGTGGCCTCGGCCGTGTCGTTCGACACCCGCACCAGCAGGTGGTGCTCGTAGCGTTCGCGCCATTGGCGCATGCGTGCCGGCAGGTGGCTGGGCAGCAGGCCCATCGCCGCCTGGATGACCCGGTCGGTCACGCCGCGCAGGCCGAACCGTTCGAAGAAGCCGTCGATGCGGCTCTTGAGCGCGAAGGCCGCGGGCACGCGCGCGGTGCCGAAGCGGTCGATCAGCAGGAAGGTGTCCTTGCCGTAGCGTTCACCGATGTCGTACGCGGTGCGGTGGATGTACTCGCCCGCGATGGGCAGGCGCGGCAGCGCGGTCAGCAGGTGGCGGCGCACCGCGGTCAGGTCGCCCGGGTCGTTGCTGCCGATGTAGAAGACGCTGCTCGGTTCCTTCGGGAAGGTGTCGAGGCGCACGGCGAACAGGCACAGCTTGCCGGCCGAGCCCGAGGCCTCGAAGAGGCGCGACGGGTCGGCGTTGAAACGCGCGGGCGTGTCGGCATCGACCGAGCGCACGTGTTCTGCGTAGCGCGGATCCGACGCGGCGCGGGCCGGGTCGTGCGTGACGTCGGCCGCCGTGTAGTCGCCCCGTTGCAGGCGCTCGAGGATCTCCTCCGGCGTGGCACCGAGCCCGATGCCCAGGTGGTTCACCAGCTCCGGCGTGCCGTCGTCGCGCACGCGGGCGTACAGCGCGAGTTCGGTGTAGGCCGGACCGCGGCGCACAAGGGCGCCTCCGGAGTTGTTGCAGATGCCGCCGATCACCGAGGCACCGATGCACGACGATCCGATCACCGAGTGCGGCTCGCGGCCCAGCGGCGCAAGCGCCTGCTCGAGCCGGTCGAGCGTGGCGCCGGGCAGGCACACCACCTGCGCCCCGTCGCCCAGCACTTGAACACCCGCGATGCGCATCGTGTTGACGAGCACGATCTCGCGGTCGTAGCCCTCGCCATCGGGCGTGGAACCGCCGGTGAGGCCCGTGTTCGCGGCCTGCATGATCACGATGCGGCCGGACGCCACCACCGCCTGCAGCACGCGCCACTGCTCGAGCAGCGTGCCCGGTCGCACGACGGCGAGCACCCCGCCCTGCCCCGTGCGGTGGCCCTTGCGGAAGCGGCGGGTGTCGCGGTCCTCGGTCAGCACATGGGCGGCGCCCACCGCGTCGCGCAGCTGGCGCAACAGCGTGTCGGCCGTGCTCATCGGTCGCGCACCAGCAGGTCGCCGGTGATGTCGGCCACCTTCGCGACGCTCGTGAGCGTCATCGCCACGCGCATCTCCTTCTCGAGCAGTTCGAGCAGGTGCTTCACGCCGGCCTGGCCCGCGACGGCCAGCGCGTAGATGTAGGCGCGGCCGATCATCGTGGCGTCGGCGCCGAGCGCCAACGCCCGGACGACGTCGAGGCCGTTGCGGATGCCCGAGTCGGCGAGGATCTTGATCTGGCCCTTGACCGCATCGGCGATGGCAGGCAGCGCGCGGGCCGACGACAGCACGCCGTCGAGCTGGCGGCCGCCGTGGTTCGACACGATGATGCCGTCGGCGCCGAAGCGCACCGCGTCGCGGGCGTCGTCGGGATCGAGGATGCCCTTGATCACCATCGGACCCTTCCAGAAGTCGCGGATCCATTCGAGGTCGCGCCACGAGATGGACGGGTCGAAGTTGGCGCCGAGCCAGCCCATGTAGTCGGCGAGGCCCGTGGGCTTGCCGAGGTACGCGGAGATGTTGCCCAGGTCGTGCGGGCGGCCGAGCAGGCCGACGTCGAGGGACCAGCGCGGGTGCATCATCGCCTGCCAGTAGCGGCGCATCGGGGCGTTCGGACCGCTCATGCCCGAGTGCGCGTCGCGGTACCGGGCGCCCGGTACCGGCATGTCCACCGTGAAGACGAGCGTGGAGCAGCCGGCGGCCTGCGCGCGCTCCAGCGCGTTCTTCATGAAGCCGCGGTCCTTCAGCACGTACAGCTGGAACCACATCGGGCGCTTGAGTTTCGGCGCCACCTCCTCGATCGGGCACACCGACACGCTCGACATCGTGAACGGAATGCCGTGGGCGTCGGCCGCCTGCGACGACTGCACCTCGCCGCGGCGTGCGTACATGCCACCCAGGCCCACGGGCGCGAGCGCCACGGGGATCGAGAACTTCTCGCCGAAGAGTTCGATGCTCGTGTCGAGCTGGCTCATGTCCTTCAGCACGCGCTGGCGGAGCGCCACGGCGGCGAAGTCCTCGACATTGCGGCGCAGCGTCTGCTCGGCGTAGGCGCCGCCGTCGAGGTAGTGGAACAGGAACGGCGGCAACCGCTTCTGCGCAGCGGTGCGGTAGTCGGCGGAGGAGGAAATGATCATGGTGATGGGTCTCATGCCCGGCGGGGCGGGTCGGTGGGCAGCAGCAGCGATGGCGTGGCGTCGAGCGGCAGGCGGGTGGACCGCTCGCGGCGGGCGCGGTCCTCGTCCATGCGCTGGATGGTGGTGCGCACGTGTTCCAGGTGGTCGCCGATGCAGGCTCGCGCGCGGGTGGGGTCGCCGTCGAGGATGGCCTGCATCAGGTCCTGGTGCTGCGCGGTCAGCACACGCAGCGTCTCGGGTGCACTCAGGCGGAACATGTCGTGGCGATTGCGCTCGACGGTGGACAGCACCACCGCGAACAGGCTCTGCATCACCTGCACGAGCACGACGTTGTGCGAGGCCTCGGCGATGGCGAGGTGGAACTGCGCGTCGGCCCGCGCCGCCAGCTCGGCGTGGCCGCTCTGCTGGTGCTGCATCATCACGTCGAAGCAGCGCTGGATGCGCTCCTTGTCGGCAGGCGTGGCGCGCTGCGCGGCCAGCCACGCGGTGCTGGTCTCGAGCGCGTGGCGGGTCTCCAGCACGTCGTAGCGGTAGTGCGGGTCGGCGTCGAGCAGGCGCACGAGCGGTCCCATCGCCTCCTGCAGCCATTCGGCTGGGGCGGTGCTCTGCACGTAGGTGCCGTCGCCCCGCCGGCTGACCAGGGCGCCCTGGCTCGTGAGCTTCTGGATCGCCTCGCGCAGCGAGTTGCGGGACACGCCCAGCTCGGCCGCCAGCTGGCGCTCGGCCGGCAGGCGCTCGCCAGCCTGCAGGCCGCGGGCCTGCACGAGGGCCAGCAGCTTTTCAACGACGTGATCGACGAGGCGCATGGGGAACTTCCGGATGAAGGGTCAATGACCCGGGATCATCCACGGCAACACGTAGGCCTGCAACGTCGTCAACGCGCCGATGATCGCGGCGAAGACCAGGCTGTGCTTCACGGTGAAGCGGAACAGGTCCGACTCCCGGCCTGCCAGGCCCACCGCCGCGCACGCGATGGCGATGGACTGCGGCGAGATCATCTTGCCGGTGACACCGCCCGTGGTGTTCGCGGCCACGGTCAGCACCTGCGGCAGGCCCAGCTGCTGCGCGGTGGTGGCCTGCAGCGCGGCGAACAGCGCGTTGGCCGAGGTGTCCGAGCCCGTGAGGAACACGCCGATCCAGCCGAGGAACGGCGAGAAGAACGTGAAGGCCTGGCCCGTGTGGGCGAGCGCGAGCGCAAGCGTGGCCGACAGGCCCGAGTAGTTCGCGACGAACGCGAAGGCGAGCACCATGCCGATCGAGTAGATGGGGATCGCGAGTTCCTTGAAAGTCTCGCCGAGCGTCGCCACGGCCTTGGCCGGCGAGAAGCGCGTGAAGGCGATGGTGATCACGGCGGCGATCAGGATCGCGGTGCCCGTGGCCGACAGCCAGTTCAGCGAGTACATCGCGCCGTACGGCGTGGCGGCGGCCACCACCGGCGGCGTCTTCTCGACGAGGTTGTGCAGGAACGGCACCGGCACGTTGATCACGGTCCAGGCCAGCGCGCCCTTCGCGGCGAACAGCGCCTTGAACGGCTTGATGCTCCACACCGTCACCATCGCGGTCAGCACGATGAAGGGCGACCAGGCCTTGAGCACGGCGACGGCCGTCAGCGGGGTGGTGTTCGTCGGCATGGCAGGCGCTTTCGGCTGGCCCGGCTCAGCCTCGAAGCGGAAGATGCGCTTGGGTTGCCACACCTTCAGGAAGAGCGTGAGCGCCACGAGCGACACGATGGCCGACGTGATGTCCGGCAGCTCGGGGCCGATGAAGTTCGCGGTGAGGAACTGCACGATCGCGAACGAGCCGCCACCCACGAGCACGGCGGGCCAGGTTTCCTTCACGCCGCGCCAGCCGTCCATGATGGCCATCAGCCAGAACAGCACGAGCACGGTCATGAACGGCAGCTGGCGGCCGGCCATCTGGCCGATCGCGAAGGCGTCGACACCCGACACCTGCCCCGCCACGATGATGGGGATGCCCATCGCGCCGAAGGCCACCGGCGCCGTGTTGGCGATCAGGCACAGCCCGGCCGCGTACAGCGGCTTGAAGCCGAGGCCCACCAGCAGCGCGGCGGTGATGGCCACCGGCGCGCCGAAGCCGGCCGCACCCTCCAGGAACGCGCCGAAGCAGAAGCCCACGAGGATCAGCTGCAGCCGCTGGTCGGGCGTGACCGACAGGATCGACGAGCGGATCACGTCGAACTGCCCGGTCTTCACCGAGATCTTGTAGAGGAACACCGCGGCCACGATGATCCACGCGATCGGCCACAGGCCGTAGAAGAAGCCGTAGACGGCCGAGGCGAGCGCCGCGCTCACCGGCATCCGGTAGAAGAACAGCGCCACGCCCAGCGACAGCAGCACGGTGACCGTGCCGGCCTGCCAGCCCTTGAGGCGAAGTTTCGTCAGCGCGAGGAAGAAGAAGACGATCGGAATCAGCGCGACCAGCGCGGAAATCCAGATGTTTCCGGCGGGGTCGTAGTTCTGTTGCCAGAGGGTTTGCATGGCCGTGTTGTCGAAGACGGTGGATGGACCACGAGGGCCCGGGAGGGTCGAGGGTTCCGCCGGCTACAACTGAATTGGTTGGACCAATAAGAACGGCTTGGCGAAGACGCGCAATTTTGCGGCCCATTGAGCGGCATTAGCCAAAGGGTAAACCCGTACAGATCCATCAAACGCTTCGTCTCTTGATTATTGGTCCAACCACTTGCCAACCCGGCATTTGAATCACTTGGTCAGCGTTTCAGCGGCTGACGCCGAACCCACGACAATCGCCGCTGCGCGTGGGCCCGACGGCCTGCCCCGTTCACCAAGTTCAACGACAAGAGAGATTGCATGTCCGCAGAAGGAAGCACGCGTGACCTGATCGAGGCCGTCAGCCTGCTGGGCGCCGCCGTGGTGGCGGTGCCGCTGTTCAAGAAGATCGGCCTCGGCTCGGTGCTGGGTTACCTGGCCGCGGGCCTGGCCATCGGCCCGTTCGGCCTGCGGCTCTTCACCGAGCCGCAGGCCATCCTGCACGTGGCCGAACTGGGCGTGGTGATGTTCCTGTTCGTGATCGGACTGGAGATGCAGCCGTCGCACCTGTGGGGCCTGCGGCGCCAGATCTTCGGTCTGGGCAGCCTGCAGTGCCTGGTCTGCGGCCTCCTCCTCACGGCGGTGGGCATGAGTTTCGGCTTCCCGCTGGCGGTGTCCTTCGTCAGCGCGATGGGCTTCGTGCTCACGTCGACGGCCATCGTGATGCAGCTGCTGGGCGAGCGAGGCGACATCGCCGCACCGCGCGGGCAACGCATGGTTTCCATCCTGCTCTTCGAGGACCTGCTGATCGTGCCGCTGCTGGCCATCGTGTCCTTCATCGCCCCGCCGGCGCTCGACGCCGCCGCCGCGGCACCGTCGCGCTGGGGCGTGATCGCCCTCGGGCTGGGCGCGCTGGCCGCGCTGGTGGCCGCGGGCGTGTGGCTGCTGAACCCGTTCTTCCGCGTGCTCGCGAACGCGAAGGCACGCGAGGTCATGACGGCCGCGGCGCTGCTGGTGGTGCTGGGCGCCGCGCTGCTGATGCAGCTGGGCGGCCTGTCCATGGCGATGGGCGCCTTCCTGGCCGGCGTGCTGCTGTCCGAGTCGACCTTCCGCCACCAGCTGGAGGCCGACATCGAACCCTTCCGCGGCCTGCTGCTGGGGCTGTTCTTCCTGGGCGTGGGCATGTCGCTCGACCTCGCCGTGGTCGCGGCGAACTGGCCCCTGATCGTGGCCGGCGTCCTGGCGATGATGGCGACCAAGGCCTTGTGCATCTACGGCGTGGCGCGGCTCGCCCGCAGCTCGCATGCGGACGCCCTGGACCGCGCCGTGCTGATGGCCCAAGGCGGCGAGTTCGCCTTCGTGCTGTTCGCAGCCGCCCTCGGCAAGGGGGTCATCGACGCCACCGTCAACGCCAACATGACCGCCATCGTCGTGCTGTCCATGGTGCTGACCCCGCTGGTGGTGCTGGCGCACCGGCGGTTCGGGCCGCGCCCGGCGATGTCCATGGACGGCGTGGAAGCCGTGCACGACCAGCGGGCCAGCGTGCTGGTGATCGGCTTCGGCCGCGTCGGCCAGATCGCCAGCCAGGGCGTGCTCGCCCGCGGCGCCTCGCTGACCGTGATCGACAACGACACCCAGGTGATCCGCGACGCGCAGGAGTACCTGGGCTTCAAGGTCTACTACGGCGACGGCGGCCGGCCCGACGTGCTGCGCGCCGCCGGTGCGCGCCACGCGAACGCCATCCTGGTCTGCGTGGACGACAAGGCCGCAGCGACCCGCATCGCGCACAGCGTCCGGGCCGAGTGCCCGCACGTGCGCGTGATCGTGCGCGCCTTCGACCGGGAACATGCCGTGGAACTCGCCAAGACCGACGCCGCGGACATCGTGGTGCGCGAGACCTTCGAATCGGCCATGAAGATGAGCCACGAGGCCATGCTGGCCACCGGCGCGACCGTGGACGAGGCCGACGCCGTGGCCTCGGACCTGCGCCGGCTGGATGGGGAACGCTTCGACCTGGAGGTGGCGGGTGACGCTTTCGCGGGGCGCGCGTTGCTGCTGGCCGGGCTGCGCACGCGGCACGCGAAACACAGCGACGGCACGGGGGCGCCGTTCGTCTGAGCGCTCCGAGGCAAAAAAAAGAAGCCCGCGTGGACGCGGGCTCCGGTGGCGATCAACTCCGGGAGGTGCGGTGCATCTCCCGTCCCGCGATCACTCCCACTCTATTGTCAATGGGCGACCTCGGGCACGAGTGAAAAGTTGCCGTTCGGCAGCCCAAAAGTGGGGGTGATACCGACAGATCGACCGTCGGTGTAGAGGGCACTGCACAGGCTTCCGCCGGCCCCTTCGCGCACAGATAGCTCCCTCGAACGGTCGAACTGCGAACTGGCTACGGTCAGCGACGCCAATGTCGGTATGAGCGGCTCTCAGCTAGGCGGCGATGACGGTAGTCAAGCTCTCGCTGACGGTATCGAACATCCTGCTCTCGCGACGTAGGTGACATGGTCCCCTCCCCCACAGGGCCAACTGTTCATGGACTGCGACGACTGCGCTCGGCGCTTGCCAGCCACGCCTTGATTCACACTAACGGGTGGTGCGTGCTGAAACCAATGATCGTCTATCGGGCCTCAGATTTAAAGCTCAAGGATGTCCAGCTAAACCGGGGCGATTCAGTTCAACCCATGACGTACTTGGTCCGTCACATGCCGAATGACTGGGGCGACCTGGGCCCTGATGACAAGAGGGCCAACAACGATGCAGTCAACAACGGTGGACGCCTCGCTGAACACCCCATGACGCTCGAAACGACGGCCCCTATACGGAGCCGTTTTTATTTGTCAAGGGGCGAATCTCGTGCGGCATTCACGCGGCTACCGGAGCAGCCCTTGTTGGTTGACAACTCAGGCGCCGGCCATTGGATGACACCACGAGCGCGGCAGATTCGCCCTTGCTGCTCGCTTCGGCGGCTCCCTACCATGCGTTTGGCCGGGATCGTGTGCACCGGTCTTTGTAGCATTGCATCTGAGTGGGATCGTGATCGCACCTGTCGCGACACTGAGTCAACGCGCACGTTGGAGCGAAAACATGACAGCAGCATCACCGCAGAAGAAGCAGACACCGAAGGAAGACACGCCGGCCATCCTGCAAACATTCGAGGGGAACGCCATGCGCTTTAGGGCGCTGGTGGTGCTGCGCACTCCAGCGATCATCTACGCGGTTGCCGCACTGTGCGCAGCGGTGGTTAGCGCCGTGCTGCTCTATCTACTGCGTGCGAAGCTGTTCGGGTTGTGATGGAGTTCTGCGACATGGACGACGACATGCCGAAGCTGCGCACTGGTAGGACAAGAAGTTGAAGTTGAAGTTGAAATCGTAGAACTCTTCGGCGGTTCAGGCGGGTTGCTACTGAGCGTCCCGCTCGATGCCAAGCACGCGACCTGCAAGACTACTTCAGCTACTGAACGATGCGTTCGCCGTAGTTCAACAGGAACAACACGGTTGCACCAATACCACCGCCCCACCCCACCAAGTTGGCGAGTTTCTTGTCGATGGCGGTTTGAGCGAATGTGATGTCGTCGAGCTTATGCGCGTCGTTCACTAGGTGGACGTTCTTCAATGGTTCGGTGAACGAGTTCGACAATCGTTGGACTGACTGAAGTTGCACGCAGCATGTGTTCAGAGGGCCCTGCCTTAGCAGGGCCCTTCTCAATTGCCCGGAAGCTACGCATTAGCGGTGGAACTCAAGCTAGTCCAGACGGGACCACTCGTCGAGAATCTATGCCGCGTCTCGCTCTCAGGCCCTCATCCGACTGATGACGCTGTAAAGTTGGCGGCGGAACGATCAACAATCTCTGCCTTGGCCTGGCCATGCGAGGGAACCCGGAACGCCCACGGGTACGGCGGACTGGCGGTCCGCTCGAACTGATAGACCAGCAGCTCAGGCATCAGTCGCTCGTCATACGCGCTGCCCATCCGAATGCAAAGGCTCGATGGCGCGGCAAGCAGAAGGTGAATGCGCTTCACTCCCCGGCCCATCAAGGCCTGCAAGGTGTCTCTGAATTCCACCGTGAGCTCTGCCTGCTTCTTTTCTGACCAGAACCGGTCGGCAAGGATCGGCGCGACGCTGAGGCGAACGACCGGCAAGCCTTCTCCGAACGCCGCGGTCACATTCGACGCCTCGATGGCATACGACGCCTCAACGACGAGGACGACCTCCTCGGCACCGTCAAGCGAGTCGATGCCCAAGGGCGCCTGAAAGCGAACTCCGTCGTCGTCTCCATCGAGTCTACGCCAGACACGCGCCGTACGATCCCAGTCAAACAGCGTGAACTGCGACTCGTCATCGAGCAGTGCGCCGGTCAGGAAGAGCGCAGGAACAGCCGCCAAGCCTCCGACCGCAAAGGAGACATCCGCCTTCGCTGTTGCGGCGGTCGCTGCAGTCACCGTGGCAGGAAAGCTCATGACCTTCTGCAATGCAAGTCCCGGGTCGACCAGCTGTTCCCTGAGCTGCGGCCGGAAGTCGAGAAGGATCTGATGCCGTTGCGCCTTTACTTCTGGAAGGACGGCATCCCCGATGGGCGTGTCGGGGCTCGCGTGCAGACCTCGCAATTCGAGGATGAAGAGTCTCCTGCGCTGACGGCCTCTGCGGTCATCCACGTAGTCGCAAAGAAGGATGCCCAGTCCGACCAAGAACAGCACGCAACCTAAGCCGTAGGCGATTACCACCGCCCAACCCGGCAGTCCTTGGCCAAAGGAGAACTGAAGTTCAAACTTGCCGTGCTCTCCGTCATATCGGACCTGAGCAGCGAGGTCCAGAGCAAGCGTCGCAAGCAACAGTGCTGTTCCGTACTTGACACAAGCAATGCCGGCAGATCTCCGGCGAGTGAACCACTCAAGCAAGGTCCAAATGCACTTCTTGATGAACTCCATCTCTCCCTCCCCTAGCTATGCCACATTCACGATGAACGGTCCGCTGCGGGCAACCAAGTAATCCGACTTGACGATGAAGCATTCAATCGAATGCGTGCCGGTGTACTCAGTCGACTCGCGGCGAACGATCGAGCCTCGGTCAACTGTTCCTTTGTCAAATCCCCCGCGAAGGCCTCCATTCACGGCCGCAGCCTCTGCGCCCGTGTTGACCACCTGCCAGAACACCTCGAACGGCTGCGGAATGTCGGTGCTTGCCTTGAATGTCAGCGACGCATTCTTGGGCAGCGGGCTCCCGTCGCTGTAGACGCGCTGCGGGCGAAACCCTAGCCGCCCCATCATCGCAGTCTCGATAGAGACCTCACCGCCGCGAACGCGAGGCCACGGGGCGACCTTGCGGTGGCTGGCACGAAACGTCGGTACAAAACGTTCCAGGAGGAGCTTCGCGGTTGCTGGCCGCCCCATGGCCGAAACCGCAGCGTTAGAAGCGCGCTCGCCAAACATCGCAGAGCCGAGCGCTCCCAGCCGCTCCCTGTTCGACTCGCGAGTAAGCTGCGACAAATCACGCCTGGCGGCAGCAAGCCAGTCATAGAACCTCATGCGCCGGCTTGGATTGGTGCTCCAGCGGTCAGCGAAGTTCTCAGCTGCATCGGTCGGGTTCGCAATCCATGCAACGCCTCTCCGGTACTCGATATAGTCGTCCATCTTTGCGAGGATCGCGTCCAGAGCGAAACCGACTTCGGACTCGCTTCTATACGCCAAGCCCGCCAATGTCGTGATGATGACAGAGATCGGCTTGTCGTCGGGGTCCGTGACGAACATCATGTCCCGGTGGCGCTTCAGAATCTGCACGGCCTGCTGCAACGGCGTCTTCACCCGGTAGGAGGGGATCTCTTCGACACTCGCGCGCTCTTGCAAAGCCATTGCTTCGCGCTGTCGCTCGAACACGTCTTTCATCCTGCTGCGGAACCAGTTGGTGTATCCGCGCGGATTGCTGTGGGGCCAGTCGTCACACCGGTATGAATACCGCGGGTGGTCGACATCGGTGATTGCAATAGCGGTCGACGCCCAACTGGCATCAAGCCCTCGCTCCAGGAGCAGAGTCTCCACGCGGTTACCGTCGGGAATGGCAGGCAGCGCATCCAAGTGGAACTGGGCGCCATCCGCGTATTGAAGCGTCCAGCACCGACGCCCCTCCTCCGGCCGCGTCATCCGATGTGCCTTCGCATAGAGCCCGATCTCAACACCAAGCATCGACTTCAAGTCGCTCTGCGTGAGCGTTGTCTTGCTTGCATCGAGCTCACAGACGAGGTCGATGTCGTAGTGCTCGCCCTCGCTGATTGGCGGAATGGGCGTCCCCAGTCGGAACGAACCCTGAACATAGACGTCCGGAGAGAGATCCTTCAACGTGGAGTCGTCTCGCCCCAGCCACTCCCCCACGGACTTGTAGCGCTTCTCCGCCTCGTCGTACCTGCTGGGCGGAACGTCTAAAGACGCCGCCAGCGACGCAAGAAAGCCGTGGGCTGGCAACACAGTTCCAACACTCAATTTTCTCTCCCCAGTTCTTCAATCCGCCCCGTTCGGGACATGCTCCACATTCGAATCTCTTTCGTTCCTGCGATTGGAAAGAACAGGCGCTCGCCCTCAAAGCTGTCGAGCTCGACCGCGCGCGCCCAGTCCTGCATGTCCGTTTCACTTGGGCTTGGTACCGCCTCGGGATGGGTGTGCCAGAGCCCCAGATAGGCCAAAGTAAAGCGTTCTGACTCCCAGCGACGTCGCGCGACTGCCTGGTGCTCTCCAGACCTGAAGAAGCTGAACCTAGTCCGTCGATCAGCGGGTTGAGGGACAGTCACCTCATCGACTACCAGATCCTCAGAGTCGAGCAGATGGCGCCCCAGTAGAACGCCACCCGCCTCCGCCTGCCACCGACTTCGCTGCGCGAAGGCCGACATCTGTGCGACAGCCTCCGAGACCACGATAAGCCGTTGTTGTGCAGAAACGCGAAAGGTCATGCGCATGCCGTCCCTCTGCATCTCTGGCACGACGGACGAAAGAACTGCTTGGTTGCCTCTTGGGCAGACGTCTCAGGCGCCAATCGCCACCACGGCGATAGCGCCAGACCGGAAGATGCTGCGGCGAGACCAGGGCCGACCCAGAAGCGGTAAGACGAGCTGCGTCCTGCCCTGGGCTCAGGCCCCAGCCCTTCGAGAACGTGCTCGAGCGCAAGCAGCGCGGTGCGTCGAGATTGAAGAGCGCCGTAGGGCACAAACGAACTACCGCAGCCGGTGAGATTTCGACTGACCGTTTGTCCGGGCGCAAGAAATGCGGTGCGCGCGCCCTGGCTAGGCAATCCCTCATCGTCGCGGTACAGGCAGTCCAGGCAGCCAACGTGGCCGGTCCAGGCCAAAACGGAGTGCCCACCGACGTCAAGGGGTTCGAGCCAAGTGCAGACCAGCGGAATGTTCAGTCCTCGGGCCCGTAGCTCGCGCGCGAGGAAGCGCTCCAAGGTCGGAGCCCCCAAAGCCATCACGAACGCATCTACATCCGACAGATCGGCCGTCGAAAGCCAGTCCTGCGCCCGCGCGTCTACAGGGGTGACAGCTACGCCAGGATAGTGCATCTCCAGAAGGACTTTGAGACCTTTGACCTTCGAGGAGTCGATCCAGTTCGGGCCGAGGACGTGCCGAAAAACGTTGTCCTCAGACATATGGTCCAGGTCAACGAGGGTTAAACGGCCAACGCCAGATGAAGCCAAACCATCCGCGAGTTCTGAACCGACCGAGCCGCATCCGATGAGGACCACGTGCTTCTCCGACAACGCCTGGAAAGCTCCCCCGCGCTCGCGCATATAGCTTTTCGTGTGGCGCCGCACGGTAATCGGCGTCGGCGCGGTCTTCAGGCTCGCAGAACCTCGATCGAGGCTGAACCCGACACCGATCAAAGCGTGGCCGCCCGCCGCGCGCGGGAAGCGAAGCAACATGGCAACCTGGTGCGAACCGTTCCGTGAAGGTCCGACCAGGCGCTCCCACAACTCGCGCTGAACGTCCGTCAGCGCCGCCAATACGCTCTCGATGAAGCCGACGCCCAGATCCTCGCCTGGCATTGGTGGCTCGAGCACCTTGCTCATCACGAGGTACAGCGCCCGAAGACGGGTCAGCTTCTCGATGAAAAACTCTTGCGGAGCCGGAACGCCCCACTCGCTGAAGAACCATGCGGAGCGGTTGTTCGAAGCCCGGTAGCAATACGCGGAAACAAGCCGATCGTGGTCGTCGACTTCGACCGCAGCCCGGCTCTCGGCCAGCCCGGGCAAGCCCAGCCAGTAACCCTCGAGTTCGTTGTAGAACTCCACCTGTCCACTCGCAGCGTCCCTCGCCGCGAACTGGAGAAGTTCGATCGCCTGGAGTACCGTGTACGCGACGACCTCTGGATGGCGCTCAAGGTCGACCGAAAGTCCCTGAGAGTCGTTCACGCAGACTCGCCCGTCGTGGCCAACGTGGGCCAGGAGCTGCCGAGGCCCCGTCAGCCACACCGTAGGCAGCGTTGAGTACAGCGGCCAAAGACACGTGACCTCAAGCGGCCAGCTCCGGCTCGTCGTCGACACGTCCAGCCGCAAGCGCCCCGGGTTAAGTTCGCTCAACCGTACGGCCACAAGCCCCCTATCCGCACAGGCAGCCTCTACAGCATCAAAGCAAGCGGCCAAGGTGTCCGGGCCGACATCCGCCTCTGTCACCCTTGATTTCCCGTGTGCACGACGGCGGGGCCGACAGTCTTCGCCGTGTCGCACTTCGGGGGAACCACGAAGTCATCACCAAACTGCTTGTTCAAGATCTTGCCTGCCGCTTCCGGCAACGTCTCGTCGTAGGCTTCTTCCAGCGCCTCTACCAGACTCTTCAATACCACCTGGAACGTCGACATCTGAGACTTGGACATCCAGCCCATCAAGTCAACATTGGGGGTCACAGGAAGCTCGACCTGGAGCCGTTCGTGAAGCCCTTCGTCGGTCCACGCGAAGTCGAAGCGAGCAAGCATGCTCTTGGACCAGTCCAATAAGGCCAGCAGGTCCAGATAGGTGCCGTTGGTGGTTTTGTTCGGCGAGAACCAACGGTATGCGGCGACAGTGAGTGCGATGCTGAGCGGCCCACCCGAGTAAAACTTCACATCGCGCCATCGCTTGAGGTAGCGAATGCAGCGCCGATACTGTGCGGCGTCGGCAGCGTCGGTGAAGCGTCCACTGATGACCTCGGTGAGCCTGCGAGGGTCGGACTGCTCCCACACGCGTTGTTCTTCCGACGAGAATTCCTTGCCCTTGGCGAGGTCGAGCGTTCCGTCCGAGCGCTTCGCGTAGATTGCCAAGTCAACGTGGAAGTCGACCTCCTCTCCACGCATGTAGTTGACGGCCACACAGGGGCGGCGAATTTTCACCGTGCGTCCGTGCGTATCCAGGGCGTCGCGCACCTTAACTTTCAACGCAACCGGGTCCGGGTAGGCCGAACGATCGCAATCAAAGACGAGACCAACGTCGATGTCGTAGTTTCCGTCAACGGGAACTACACCCGTTCCCATCGCGTAGCTCCCCTGATGGAACGGCGTGAAAGCGGGAAGGTCGTCCGGCAGCTCGGAGTTCAGTGCGCGAAGCAGCACGTCGCGCTTCTCGCGCAGATTTGCCTTTTCATCGTCCTCGTCAAGTTTGATTCGATCATGGAAGTCGTCGAACTGCTTTTGAACGGCGGCCATCTTTTCCCCTCTGTTGTCCAATAGCCATGCGAGAAATAGTCCCGCGGCGAAGATCCCGACAAGAGCTGGCATTGCACCCTCTGTAATGAAGCCCCCCGGCCCATTCGTTGCATCCCCTCGGCGGCGGCCTACCCCAGTCCGAGTCGCCTACGCAGTTCGCGGTCCACGCGACAAATGGCCACGCCGACTGCTAGCAAGAACACTGTGACGATCACTGCTGGCGCGGACTCCGGCACCCACCAGGTCGGAAGGTTCGGAACAAGGTCGGCGAGCATCAGTCGACGCTGTGACACCTGGCCGAGGGAGCCGATCAAGCCCACAGCTCCGGTGTAGAGATGAGCGGCAGCAGCGACTAGAAGAAGCGCTGCCATCGCGTTCGCCAATGCAACTCCGACGAAGCGGGCTCGCCCGTCGCGATCCAGAAAAAATGCCAAGAAGAGTTCCGTCATGTCGGTTTTGCGCTCCGAACGGGCCGCTCACTTTTCCTTGCGGACACCTTTGAACGGAGCCTTGTCAGAGATCTTCACGTCCATGAAGCGGCCGGTGTTCGTATCGCGCTTGACCCAGTTGCCGGAGGGCGTCTGGGTCTGGCTGCGCTCCTTGACTGCACCTTGTCGATGACCGTCGCCAGAGGGAGGGTTCTTTGCCATGATGTATCCGGGAAGTTACGAGTGACGCAATCATGCCTAATCATTTTGATTACAGCAAGAGCGCCAATGGATTTTTCCTGCTGATAACATTGTGCGATGCAGTACACCACAATGCGAAATTCGGATGCCCTCAACCGCCTTCCCCAAGCACAACGCGAGCGACTCGCGTACATCGACTTCCGGCTCTATTTCCTCGGCGTCCTGAGACGCGCCGATCTGATGGAGCAATTCGGAACGGGACCCGCAGGAGCCACTCGAGACATTGCGATGTACCGAGAACTGGTCCCGGACAACTTGGACCTCGAAGGCGTCAGCCGCAGCTACGTGCCGACCAAAGCGTTCGCGCCGTTGTTCCAGCATTCAGCAGAACGAGTACTGACGGCGCTGTCCCAAGGCTTCGGTCACGGCATTGGCCAACCTCCTGGGCCCCTGCTGAGGTGTGAGTTCCTCTCGCCGCTCAGCTCTCCAGACATGAGCGTCCTTGCCCCGATTTCGCGGGCCATTCACGGCGGGCACGTGGTCAGCATCACCTACCACTCGCTCAAGAGCGGCCGAACGACCAGGCAAATCGTCCCGCTGGCCCTTGTCGATACAGGTCTTCGTTGGCACGTGCGGGCCTTCGACAGGAAGACCGCGGAGTTCCGAGATTTCGTGCTGACTCGCATCGAGGAGCCGTCGATAGAACCCCAAGAGGTTGTCCGCAGAGAGGAGACGTCCGAGCACGATGTGCAATGGAGCCGCATCATCGAGCTCAAGTTGGTCCCTCATCCAGACTATGAGCATCCTGAAGTGGTGCGGCGAGACTACGGCATTCCCTCCGGCCCACTGACCGTCAGGGTGCGGGCCTCCAACGTGGGCTACATGTTGCGACGCTGGAACATCGACTGCTCCCCTGCCCACTCCCTCCGAGGACAGGAGTACACCCTGTGGCTCGAAGACCCGCTGAGCCTCTACGGCGCATCCAATGCAGTCATCGCGCCAGGCTACGTCCCGCCGGGGGCCGGCTAACGCGGCAGCGTTCCGATCACTTGTACGGCTGGGACCGACGCAAGTGGCCCATCGTGGCCTTAACCTCGTCGTCGCCGTAGATCTCAAGCTCGCGACCTGCTCGCTCACGTTGTGGGTCTTGCAGCCAGGGCGTACGCGCAATGTGGTCGATGTGGTCGTCTGCCAGGCCGAATTCACGAGCACCTATCAGCAGGTGAACCAGGTACCACTCATAAGGCAGCAGTCCGTCGACCTTCCGGGATGCAAGATAGGTAACCACCCGTTCGATGCCGTGGGCTGCCCGGGCTTCAATGGTGACTCTTTCGTAACCTTTTCCCGCGCCCTCGGCCGCATCAAGGGCGCCGAGGTCCGCGTCGTCCACTGCAAATAGACCGCCGTGGAGAATGTCGGCATCAATCCCCGTCCGCTCGCAATCCGCCTTTCCCGATCCGTCAATGCTCTTCTTGTCGAAGACCAGTCGGTGACTTCGGACGAAAGCTTGACCCAAGCGCTTCGCAGACGGCGTGCGGGCAGCAAGGCGTCGCAGGCTCATGTTTGAACCGTATGCGAAGTATAGAAATGTGCTCATCGCGCCCTCCCCGACTGTCGTGAATCGCCCCGGGTTCGCTAGACAACCCTGAGCCTCAACTCCGAGACCTCATAGCCGGGCCCCACGACCACGCGTCATACCTGGACGAAAGCAATTTAAGGCGACCGGGCAAATCAACGAGAGCGGCAACAAGGTCGACGACGCGTCAGCAGGCAGCCGTTCGGCCAGCTCGGCTCTCACCAAGTGATCAAGGTCCACCTGACCCGTGCCGGCGACTGCGAAGCACGGTCGCGAGCGAAAGTGCCTTCGTCGTTGACGACGCAGGTTGCATTAACAACGCCGTGAATCTCGTTGATGATTCCGGTCACTCCCACTCGATGGTCGCCGGCGGCTTGCTCGACACGTCGTACGCCACCCGGTTGATGCCGCGCACTTCATTGATGATGCGGCCCGAGACCTTCTTCAGCAGGCTGTACGGCAGTTCGGCCCAGTCCGCCGTCATGAAGTCGGAGGTCTGCACGGCACGCAGCGCGACGACGTAGTCATAGGTGCGGCCGTCGCCCATCACGCCCACGCTCTTGACCGGCAGGAAGACGACGAAGGCCTGGCTGGTGAGTTCGTACCAGGTCTTGCCCGAGGCGGTGTCGCGGGTGTTGCGCAGTTCCTCGATGAAAATGGCGTCGGCGCGGCGCAGCAGGTCGGCGTATTCGCGCTTGACCTCGCCGAGGATGCGCACGCCCAGGCCCGGGCCCGGGAACGGGTGGCGGTAGACCATCTCGGGCGGCAGGCCCAGGGCCACGCCCAGTTCACGCACCTCGTCCTTGAACAGCTCGCGCAACGGCTCGAGCAGCTTGAGACCCAGCGTCTTCGGCAAGCCGCCCACGTTGTGGTGGCTCTTGATGGTGGCCTTCTTGCTGGCGGTGCCGCCGGACTCGACCACGTCGGGGTAGATCGTGCCCTGGGCGAGCCACTTGGCGTTCGACAGCTTCTTGGCCTCGGCCTGGAACACCTCGACGAACTCGCGGCCGATGATCTTGCGCTTGTCCTCGGGGTCGGTGACGCCGCTCAGGTGGCCGAGGAACTGGTCGCTCGCGTCGATGTGGATCACCTTCGCGTGCAGGCGGCCCACGAACATGTCCATCACGAGCTGGCCTTCGTTCTGGCGCAGCAGGCCATGGTCGACGAACACGCAGGTGAGCTGGTCGCCGATGGCGCGGTGGATCAGCGCGGCGGCCACGCTCGAATCGACGCCGCCGGACAGGCCGAGGATGACCTCCTCGTCGCCCACCTGCTCGCGAATGCGGGCCACGGCCTCGGTGATGTAGTCCTTCATGACCCAGTCGGGCTTCGCCTTCGCGATCTCGAGCACGAAGCGGCGCAGCAGCGCGGTGCCCTGAACGGTGTGGGTGACCTCGGGGTGGAACTGCACGGCGTAGTAGCCGCGCGCCTCGTCGGCCATGCCGGCGATGGGGCAGCTGGGCGTGGACGCCATCAGCTTGAAGCCCGGGGGCAGCTCGGTCACCTTGTCGCCGTGGCTCATCCACACCTTGAGCATGCCGTGGCCTTCGGCGGTGCTGAAGTCCTCGATGGCCTGCAGCAGCGCGGTGTGGCCGTGCGCGCGCACCTCGGCGTAGCCGAACTCGCGGTGGTCGCTCCACTCGACCTTGCCGCCCAGCTGCACGGCCATGGTCTGCATGCCGTAGCAGATGCCCAGCACGGGCACGCCCAGGTCCCACACGGCCTGCGGGGCGCGCAGCTGGTGGTCTTCGTAGGTGCTGGCGTGGCTGCCCGACAGGATGATGCCCTTCGGGGCGAACTCGCGGATGAACGCCTCGCCCACGTCGTTCGGGTGAATCTCGCAGTAGACGTTGGCTTCACGCACCCGGCGGGCGATGAGCTGGGTGACCTGGGAGCCGAAGTCGAGGATCAGGATCTTGTCGTGCATGGTGCGGCGGGAGAGGAAATCAATGGACGGCACTGGCGGCCGGGTCGAAGCCGGTGCGCGGCTGGTGCCGGAAATGGCGGAACGCGAGGACGGTGGACACCGCCATCAGCGCCGCGCAGAAGAAGAACGGTGCGCCCACACGCCAGTCGGTGGGCGGCAGGTGCGACACCACGCCGAGCAGCGGGGCGCCGATCATGGGCGCCACCACGGCGGCGAGGCTGCCGAGCGACGCCACGGCGCCCATCGACTGCCCCTGCGTGCGCGGGTCGGCGGCGTTGGAAACGATGCCCTGGATGGCCGCGGCCACCGTGAAGCCCAGCAGGTTGAACGCGATGACCGCGTACATCATCCAGCCCTGGAACGCGAACGCCCAGAGCAGGTAGGCCACGGTGCTCGAGACGAGGCCGTACGTGGCGAGCTTCGCCGGCCCGAAGCGCTTGAGCAGGCGCTGCAGCAGGAAGCCCTGCACGAACACCGAGGCCACACCCACGGCCAGCAGCGACCAGCCGTTCTCGACGGTGGTCCAGCCGAAGCGGAACGTGGTGTAGAGCACCCACGAGGTGTGCAGGATGAACTGCGCGAGGTTGGCGAGCGCGATGACGACCACGAGGCCCCCCACGTTCTTCAGCTCGGCGAGGTGCTTCAGCGACGCGATGGGATTGGCCTGGCGCCACGAGAACGCGCGGCGGCGCTCCACGGGGAGCGACTCGGGCAGCACGAAGTACCCGTACAGCAGGTTCAGCAGCGCGAGCGAGCCGGCCACGAAAAACGGCAGGTGCACGTTGATGCCACCCAGCAGGCCGCCCGTGACCGGACCGACGATGAAGCCGATGCCGAACATGGCGCCCAGCTGGCCGTAGCGCTTGGAGCGGTTTTCCGGCGCGGTGATGTCGGCCACGTAGGCGTTGGCCACCGCGACGTTGGCCTGCAGCGCCCCGCTGACGATGCGCACCGCGAGCAGCACCCACAGCTCGGTGGCGAGCGCCGTGCCGAAGAAGCTGAACGCGAAGCCGCAGAAGCCCATGAGCAGCACCGGCCGCCGGCCGAACCGGTCGGACAGCGCGCCGAGGATGGGCGAGGCGAAGAAGTTGGCGACACCGAACGTCACCATGACCGCCCCGTACCAGAACGCCTGCGCCGCCTTGTCGGTGGTGAACTGCCCCACCAGCACCGGCAGCACCGGGATGATGAGGCCGATCGCCACCATGTCGAGCAGCACGGTGAGCAGGATGAAACGCATCGCCGCCGGGCGGCTGGCGGCCTCCGGCGGGGTGGGTTGGACGGTGGTGGTCAAGGGACGTTCGACCGGGCGCGGCAGCCCGGTCACTCCATGCGGTAGTTGGGCGCTTCCTTCGTGATCTGCACGTCGTGGACATGGCTCTCGCGGATGCCGGCCGAGGTGATCTCGACGAACTCCGCCTTGTTGCGCATGTCCTCGATGGTGGCGGCACCGCAATACCCCATGGACGCCCGCAGGCCGCCGGCCATCTGGAACACGATGCTGATCATCGAGCCCTTGTACGGCACACGGCCCTCGATGCCTTCCGGCACGAGCTTGTCGGCGTTCGGGTTCGCACCCGTGTTGTCCTGGAAGTAGCGGTCGGCGCTGCCCTGCTGCATGGCGCCGATGGAGCCCATGCCGCGGTAGCTCTTGTAGCTGCGGCCCTGGAACAGCACGATCTCGCCCGGCGCCTCTTCGGTGCCGGCGAACATGCCGCCCATCATCACGGTGTGCGCGCCGGCCGCGATGGCCTTGGCGATGTCACCCGAGTAGCGGATGCCGCCGTCGGCGATCAGCGGCACGCCGCTGCCGGCCAGGGCCTTGGCCACGCTGTCGATGGCGTGGATCTGGGGCACGCCCACGCCGGCCACGATGCGGGTGGTGCAGATGGAGCCGGGGCCGATGCCGACCTTGACGCCGTCGGCGCCGGCTTCGGCCAGCGCGAGGGCCGCCGCGCCGGTGGCGATGTTGCCGCCGACCACGTCGACCTGCGGGAAGTTCTGCTTGACCCAGCGGACGCGGTCGATCACGCCGGCGCTGTGGCCGTGGGCGGTGTCGACCACGAGCACGTCGACGCCGGCCTTGACCAGCAGTTCGACACGTTCCTCGGTGCCCTCGCCCACGCCGACGGCGGCGCCGACGCGCAGCTTGCCCTGTGCGTCGCGTGCGGCGTTCGGGAAGTTGGTCTGCTTGGTGATGTCCTTCACCGTGAACAGGCCGCGGAGTTCGTAGGCGTCGTTGATGACCAGCACGCGCTCAAGCTTGTGCTTGTGCATCAGGGCCTTGGCCTCGGCCAGCGTGGCGCCTTCGCGCACCGTGATCAGGCGTTCGCGCGGGGTCATGATCTCGCGGACCGGGATGTCCATGCGCGTCTCGAAGCGCAGGTCGCGGCCGGTGACGATGCCGACGACCTTGCCGTCTTCCAGCACCGGGAAGCCGGAGATGCCGTGCTGGCGCGAGAGGTTGATCACGTCGCTGACCGGCACGCCGGGCGAGATGGTGATCGGGTCACGGAGGAGCCCCGACTCGTAGCGCTTCACGCGGGCCACTTCGGCGGCCTGCTGCTTCGGGGTGAGGTTCTTGTGAACGATGCCGATGCCACCTTCCTGCGCGATGGCGATCGCGAGGCGTGCTTCGGTGACGGTGTCCATCGCGGCTGAAACCAGGGGCAGGTTCAGGCGGATGTTCCGGGTCAGTTGGGTCGAAAGCGAGGTGTCGCGAGGCAACACTTGCGAGAACGCGGGCACCAGCAACACGTCGTCGAAGGTGAGCGCTTTGCCAAGAAGGCGCATGAGGGAAGCTCCTGACGCAAAAGACGATTATACGGACTCCGGAGGCCTCCCTGCTGCCCACCCCCCAAGAACACACGCCGGCCTTCGCCGACGCCACCTTCGGCAAAGCGGCAATAGTTCACGAACCCGGCTTCGCCCGGTCCCGGGCATACAAACCGTGACAGAGGGAATGCCCCGTGGAAGACGGTGCGGCACTACACTTTCGCGCATGAAAATCAGCCGTCTCCGTCTCTCCGCTCGCGTGGGTTTCACCGCACTGGCCACCGGGCTCGCGCTCGGCGTGTGCACCAGTGCCATGGCCCAGTGGAAATGGCGGGACACCAACAACCGCATCCAGTACAGCGACCTGCCCCCGCCGGCCGGCGTTCCCGAATCGTCCATCCTGCAGCGCCCGGCGGGCGCCACCCGCCGCACCCCGCCGCAGTTCGTGGCCCCGGCGGCCTCGGCCGCCTCCGGCGCCGAAGCCCAGGCGAGCGGCCCCGCCGCCACCACCGACCCCGAACTCGAGGCCAAGCGCAAGAAGGGCGAACAGGACCAGGCCGCGGCCCGCAAGGCCGAGGAGACGAAGAACGCCGCCGCACGCGCCGAGTCGTGCAACCGCGCCCGCTCCTACCAGAAGTCGCTCGACGAAGGCCAGCGCATGGCCCGCGTCAATGCGGCGGGCGAGCGCGAGGTGTACGACGACAAGATCCGCGCCGAGGAATCGAAGCGCACCCGCGAGATCATCGCGGCCGACTGCAAGTAAGGCCGGGGCGCCCTCAGCGCCCGCCTGCCCGTCCGCCCCCGCCACGCCCGTGGCGCAGGCGCCGGGCCTCCTTCGGGTCCACCGTCAGGCCACGGTACAGCTCCACGCGATCGAGGTCGCGCAGCACCGTGTCGGCCGTACACGCCCTGCCCCACACCCCCATCGGCGCCTGCGCCAGCGCGGGAAACTCCTCCAGCAGGCGGCTGGCGGCCAGGGCCTGGCCCGCGGTGCTGCCGGCTGGCAGCGTCAGCGCCACGCGGCGCGTGTCGTGCGGCGCCGGCCCCCAGAGCACCTCGACGCGCAGCAGCGCCTCAGCGGGGGCCATAGACCTGTTCGGCGCGCTTGACGAACGAGTCGACGAACGTGTTCGCGATGCGATCGAACACCGGGCTCAGCAGCATCTCGAACGCGAGGTTCGAGAACACGTACTTCAACTCGAACTCCACCTTGCAGGCCTTCTGCCCCGGCTCGGGCGCCTGCAGCGGCACGAAACGCCAGATGCCGTGGAGCACCGAGAACGGTCCGTCGACCAGCTCGACCGTGACGCTGCTGTCGGGCACATGCGTGTTGCGCGTGGTGAAGGCGTGGCGCACCCCGGCGTAGGCGAGGTGCAGGCGGCCGGTCATGGAGGTCTCGGTCTCTTCCAGCACCTCGGCCTTCTGGCACCACGGCAGGAACTTCGGGTACTCGCGGATGTCGGTGACGAGGCGGTACATCTCGGCGGGCGAGTACCAGAGGAGGACGGACTTCTTGATGTGCTTCATACAATGCACGGATTGTATTGAGTGACGGCATCCCCACCTGACCCCCATGTCCATCGCAGAAAACAGAAGAGCCCGCTACGACTACCACCTCGAGGAACAGCACGAGGCGGGCATGGTGCTGCAGGGCTGGGAGATCAAGGCCATCCGCGCCGGCCAGGTGCAGCTGACCGACGGCTACGTGGTCATCCGCGACGGCGAGCTGTACCTCATCGGCTGCCGCATCAACGCCCTCCGCAGCGCGTCCACCCACGTCAATCCCGAGGCCGACCGCACCAAGAAGCTCCTGCTCCACAAGGAGGAGATCAAGCGCCTCGTGGGCAAGGTCGAGCAGAAGGGTTTCACGCTCGTGCCACTGGACCTGCACTACAAGGGCGGGCGCGTGAAGGCGCAGATCGCGCTTGCCAAGGGCAAGGCGGAGCATGACAAGCGGAACTCCGTGAAGGAGAAGGACTGGGAGCGGGAGAAGGGGCGCCTGATGCGGCACAAGGTCTCTTCGTCGGGCTCGAAGGAATAGGAACGGTGGGTCCCGGCGTTCGCCGGGATGACTCCCGGGGTCTCAGAGCAGCTCGAGCGCCTGCTCGCAGTCCGCCAGCAGGTCCTCCACCGCCTCGAACCCGATCGAGAAGCGCACCAGCGTGCCCTTCCACGTGGGCTGCGACCGCATCCCCGCCAGCTGGTACGGCACCGCGAGGCTCACCGGACCGGCCCACGAGAAGCCGATCTTGAAGAGCCGGAGGGCATCGACGAAGGCGTGCACCTGCGCTTGCGAGTACTTCTCGTCGAAGACCACCGAGAACAGCCCGGCCGCCTTCGTCGACAACCGCCGCCAGTGTTCGTGTCCCGGGCTGCCGGGCAGCGCCGGGTGCAGCACGTGGGTGACCTCGGGCCGGGCGGCCCACCATTCGGCCAGCCGGCGGCCCGCCCAGTCCTGGGCCTCGTAGCGCAGGGCCAGCGTGGGCAGCGAACGCAGCACGAACTCGACGTCGTTGAGCCCCACGCCCCAGCCCATGCGCATGTGGCACAGCTTGAGCCGCAGGTGCAGCGCCTCCTCGCGGGTGGTGACCGAGCCCATCAGCACGTCGCCGCCGCCCGAGGCGTACTTGGTCAGCGCCTGCACCGAGATGTCGACGGCCACCGACCCGCCCTCGGAGAGCGGCAGGTCGAACGCATTGAACGCGAGCCCCGTGCCCCAGGTGTTGTCGAGTGCGGTCAGCACGCCGGCATCGCGGGCCACCCGGGTGAGTTCGGCCAGGTCCGGGAACTCCATCGTGACCGAACCGGGCGCTTCCAGCCACACGAGCCGGGTGGCCGGACCGATCATCGCCTTGAGCGCACCCGCGTCCATCGGGTCGTAGAAGCGGTGGACGATGCCCCACGCGGCCAGTTCGTGGCGCGCGAGTTCCTTGTTCGGGCCGTACGCGTTGTCGGGGATCAGCACCTCGTCGCCGCTGCGCAGCAGGGCCATGTCGACCAGCGACAGCGCCGCGAGGCCACTGGGCACCAGCAGCGTCTGCAGCCCGCCCTCGAGCGTGGCGATGCGCTCCTCCAGCATGAACGTGGTGGGCGTGCCGTGCAGGCCGTAGGTGTAGCCCGTCTTTTCCTTCCACGTGCGCGCCTGCAGCGCGGCCGTGTCGGCGAAGAAGACCGTGGAGGCCTTGTGGACCCCCACCGCCGGGGCCCCGAAGCCGGCCGGCGGCACGTACGGATGGTGGATCAGGCGGGTGCGCGGGTCCGTCGACATGCGTTCGGCCGGCCGATCAGATGGGTTGCGCGATCAGGTCGTGCCCCTGGGCGCCGACGATGCGTGCCTTCGTGAACTCGCCCACCTTCAGTGTCTTGGAGGCCTTCTCCGGCGGCAGGAGCTTGACGCTGCCGTCGATCTCGGGGGCGTCGGCGTAGCTGCGGCCCAGGCCGCCCTTGCGGCCCAGCGCCGGTGCGGAGTCGACCAGCACCTGCATGGTGGCGCCCACGCGCGACTGCAGCTTCTCGGCGGACACCGCCTCGGCCACGGCCATGAAGCGCGCGCGGCGCTCCTCGCGCACGGCCTCGGGCAAGGCGCCGTCCAGTGCGTTGGCCGTGGCCCCCTCGACCGGCGAGTACGCGAACGCGCCGGCGCGGTCGATGCGCGCCTCGCGCACGAAGTCCAGCAGGTGCTCGAACTGCGCCTCGGTTTCACCCGGGAAGCCGGCGATGAAGGTGCTGCGCACCACCAGTTCCGGGCAGATCTCGCGCCAGCGCTGCAGGCGGTCCAGGTTCTTCTCGCCGCTGGCCGGGCGCTTCATGCGCTTGAGCACCTCGGGGTGCGAGTGCTGGAACGGCACGTCGAGGTACGGCAGGATCAGGCCTTCGGCCATCAGCGGCAGGATCTCGTCGACGTGCGGGTACGGGTAGACGTAGTGCAGGCGCACCCAGGCACCGTGTTTCGCGGCCAGTTCGCCGAGCTTCTGGCACAGGTCGAGCATGCGGGTCTTGACGGGCTTGCCGTCCCAGAACCCGGTGCGGTACTTCACGTCGACGCCGTAGGCGCTGGTGTCCTGGCTGATGACCAGCAGTTCCTTCACACCCGACTCGAACAGGCGTTCGGCCTCGCCCAGCACGTCGCCGATGGGGCGCGAGACCAGGTCGCCGCGCATGCTCGGGATGATGCAGAAGCTGCAGCGGTGGTTGCAGCCCTCGCTGATCTTGAGGTACGCGTAGTGACGCGGCGTGAGCTTGATGCCCTGCGGGGGCACCAGGTCGACGAACGGGTCGTGGGGCTTCGGCACGTGGGTGTGGACGGCGTCCATCACCTCGTGGGTGGCGTGCGGGCCGGTCACGGCCAGCACGCTCGGGTGCATCTGGCGGACGAGGTTGTTGCCATCGTCGCCGGCCTTCGCGCCCAGGCAGCCGGTGACGATCACCTTGCCGTTCTCGGCCAGGGCTTCACCGATGGTGTCGAGGCTTTCCTTGACCGCGTCGTCGATGAACCCGCAGGTGTTGACGATGACCAGGTCGGCCCCGGCGAAGGTCTTGGACGTGTCGTAACCCTCCGCGCGCAGTTGCGTGAGGATGAGTTCGGAGTCGGTCAGGGCCTTCGGGCATCCCAGGGACACGAAGCCGATCTTGGGGGCCGGGATGGCCAGGGTGGAATCAGTCATCCCGGGATTTTCGCCGATCCGGGGCCCGGACGGGGGCCCCGGGGCCGATTTCAGCGCTTCGGAGGCGTGAAACCCGGGAACAAGGTCTCGGCCTGCTTGGCCATCTGGTCCTGCATCTGCTGGAACATCTGGCGGGACTGGTCGAGGTAGGCGGTCATCATGCCCTGCACCGCCGGGGCCTGGCCGTTCAGGAACTGCGACCAGAGTTCGGGGTTGATGGCCTTGCTCTGTTCCGCCACGCGGGCCTGGATGTCGCTGAAGGTCTGGAGGTTCTTCTCGAGGAAGGACCCCATCATCCCCTGGGTGGCGCCGCCGTAGAACCGGATGATCTGGGCCAGCATCGGCGCGGAGAACATCGGGACGCCGCCCGTTTCCTCCTCCAGGATGATCTGCAGCAGGATGCTGCGGGTCAGGTCCTCGGACGTCTTGGCGTCGCGCACGACGAACGGCTGCGCGGCCAGCACCATCTTCTTGACGTCGGCCAGCGTGATGTAGCTGCTGGTGTAGGTGTCGTAGAGGCGACGGTTGGGGTATTTCTTGAGGACGCGCGGGCTGCTCGCAGAGCCGGCGGCGTCGGGGTCGGTCGCATCGGGACGGGGTGGTGCCATGGGGGGGCGAGCTCCTGAGGAATCCTGTTGCGTTGCGCAAAGATTCTAGGAGGGTGCCACAAGTCGGCCCGGAGGGGTTTTCCCGCCTCGGTTTCCGACGTCGGCCGTGCGCCATTCGCCCCGGCGGCGCTCAGGCCCCGGCCGCCTTTCCGTTGGCCTGGAACACCGGCCAGTAGTTCTCCAGCTTCGCCTCCTTGAGCGCCGCATCGAGGTACCGCGTGTCGATCCACGCGTTCACGTCGAACTTCGCGCGCGACAGCTTGAGCCGGTACGCGTTTTCCACCGCCTCGTGGTACCGGCCCCGCAGGAACGGGTCGAACGTGGGATTCAGCCGCACGCGCAGCGGCTGGCCGTCCACGTCCTCCTTCCAGTGCTCGTACGAGGTCCCGGCCTGGGCCCAGAGGCGCAGCACCTCCTCGCGGTTCGCCTCGTCGGAGGCCCAGCGCGCGGACTTCACGAGCGCCTTGACCACGCGCTGCGTGGCCGCGGGATGGGCGTCGGCGAACCGTTCCGTGACCAGCAGGTGGCTCTGGCGCGTGTAGATCGGCGAGTCGCCCTTGCTCGTGTAGAGCACGCGCACCTGGCCCCTGTCGCGCAGGCGCAGGATGTCCTGCGAGCCGATCGACGCGTCGATGTCGCGCGTGGCCAGTGCCGCGAGCGAACTGGCGGTGTCGAAGTTGACGATCTTCAGGTCGCGTTCGGTGAGCCCGTGCGCCTCCAGCAGGCGCACCGCGGGCAGGTGCATGTTCGTGCCCTTGAACAGCGCCACGCGCTTGCCGCGGAGGTCCTCGATGCGCTTGGCCGGCGAGTCGGGGGGCACACCGATGTAGATCGGCGTGCGCGCACCGGTGGCCACCACCAGGCGCGTCTTCAGGCCCGCAGCCCGCCCGATCAGCGACGGCAGGTCGCCCTGCAGAGCGAAGTCGACCTGCTGGTTCGAGACCGCCTCGTTGACCGCGGGACCCGCCCCCTTGAAGAAGGACCATTCGATCGCGATGCCGTCGGCCTTGAACTCCTCGTCGATCCAGCCCTTCGCATGCGCGATGGCCGCGGAGCTGCCCGAGAAGCTGGGCGGCTGGCCCACCAGCGGCTGGGCCACCGCGATGCGGATGGTCGGGGGATTGCCGGCGGCGCGGGCGAACAGCGGCGCGCCGAGGGCCGCGCCGGCGAGGCCTTCGAGCAGGTGGCGGCGGGAGACGGTCATGGTCAGGGTCGTCGAGTGGAGGTGCGGTTGTCTTTGCAGGGCCCATGCCCGGCGCCGCGGCGTTTTGCTGCAAGGTTTGCAGCATCCGCAGGCCCTCGATGACGCCGAGCCAGCATCCCCCTGCTGGGATGCCCGCAAACACGGGCGTTCCGCCCTTGCGGCGACGCTGGCCCGGAAGCTGCGATACCGGCCCGTGCGACGTCGCCGTCACCGCGCCGCGGTCACGGCGTTTTCACCGGAAGGAAATCTCCATGTCACTCGACTACCTCAGCTTCGACACCGACCGCGGCCCGCTGCCCTACCTGTACGGCGCGCCTGCCCGTCCTTCGGCGCACGCGCCGCTGCTCGTGTTCCTCCATGGCGGCCGCGACCGGGGCGACGACCTCAACCTGCTGCTGCGCTGGTCGCCGCCGAAACAGGTGGCGGCAACGCCGGACCGCGACCATCACTTCATCGCGCCGCAACTGCCGGCCGATGCCGCATGGACCGACCGGCCCGGCGACGTGCTCGACCTGATCGACGAGGTGGTGGCCACACGCGGCATCGACCCGCGGCGCGTGGTGCTCGCCGGTTTCAGCCTGGGCGCCGCGGCGGCGTGGCAGTTGGCCGCGGATCACCCCGACCGTTTCGCGGGCCTGGCCGTGGCCTCGGGCCGCGTGCCTCGCGGGCTGCCGCTCGAATCGCTCGCGCGCACGCCCACGTGGGTGTTCCACGGCGGCCTCGACGACAAGCTGCCGCATGCCGACGTGGAAGCCCACGTGGCGGACCTGCGCGCCCGCGGCGGGCGTGTCGACTACACGCTGTACCCGCAGGGCAACCACTTCATCTCGGAGCAGGCCTTCGTCGACAGCGGCTTCAGGCCGTGGCTGCTGGCCCGCGTGCGGCGTGCCGAGGAACCCCTCGCGGCCTGAGGCGACGTGAGAAAAAAGAGCCCGCTCCTTCCCCGGGGCGGGCTCCAAAGGCGAAAGCGGCCCGACGCCGCCGTCGCTCAACGCAAGTCGGCCTGCGCGGCGTCGAGTCTGGCCTGCACTTGCGTGCCCTTGATGGAGCCTTCCCTACCGCATCCTGCGTGCCAGGGGAAAACCGCCCGGATTGCGCGAGAAGAACCAGGATCGCGGCACGGCCTGCTGCAAGCCCACCAGCCCGCTGCGCGAACCCGTTCAGTAGCCGCGTTCGGCGTCCACCACGTTGCGCAGCGGCCGGCCCTCGCGCGCCCGCAACAGGTTGTCGATCACGATGTCGACGAGGCGGTGGGCCGAGCGCGGCGTCTGGCCCGACGTGTGCGACGTGATCACCACGCGGGGCATGCGCCACAGCGGCGACGTGGACGGCAGCGGCTCGGGGTCGGTCACGTCGAGGCCCGCGCCCGCGAGCTGCCCCGAAGCCAGTGACGCGAGCAGAGCCTCCGTGTCGACGATGGCGCCGCGGGCGATGTTGTAGAGGTAGGCGCCCGGCTTCATCCGCGCGAAGCGCTCCGCGTCGAAGAGCCGCTGCGTGGCGGCGGTGAGCGGCAACGCGATGACGACGTGGTCGGCCGCACCCAGCACCGCGTCGAGCGCGTCGAGGCCCACCACCCGCTCGACACCCACCGGCGCCTCGCCTACCGGATCGCGCCGCACGCCGGTCACTCGCAGGCCCAGTGCCGCGGCCTTGCGCGCGATGGTGCCGCCGATGGCGCCGAGCCCCACCACCACGAGCGTCTGCCCCTCGGCCTCGAACAGGTCCGGCACCGGCCCCTCGCGCCACGACTGGCGCTGCTGCGCGGCGGCCAGCACGGGCAGGTTGCGGGCGAAGCCGAGCAGCAGTGCGAGCACATGTTCAGCGATGTTGACCGTGTGCACCCCGCTCGCGTTGGTCAGCACGACCGGGCTCGCGCGCAGCCGCGCGGTCAGGTGGCGGTCGACACCGGCGGAGGCCGTCTGGATCCAGCGCAGGCCCGGGCCCGCGCCGAGCAGGTCGTCCACGGTGACCCCGTGGTGCCCCAGCAGCACGGCGTCTGCCTGCGCCACGGCCTTGCCCCAGTCGGTGGGGCCGGACCGCACGACACGCACCTCCGGAATGGCGTCGCGCAGCCGCTCGAACTCGGCATCGGGCAGCGGGTGGACCAGCGCGAGCTGGCGGATCGGGGCGATGGTCTGGGTCATGGCGGGGACAGGTGGGGATCGGACGCGGGACGCAGCAAGTCGCGTTCCCCGCGCGGGCCGCGCAGGGCCTCGAGCCAGCGCTCGATCTCCTCGACGCTCTTCTTGCCGAGGTTGCGCACGGAGTGCAGGCGGCCGGTCACGAGCGCCTCGGCGACGGTGTCCACCGTCAGGCTCTGCTTGCGCACGTACAGGAACTCGGCCTTGAGGCCGTTGGCGGTGCGCACGCTCAGGCGCGCGAACGGATCGGGGCTGCGCGCGCGCTGCCGCTCGGTGCGGGCGGTGGCCAGCAGCTGGCGCACCCGCTGGCGCGTGACGTGGAGTTCTTCGGCGATGTCGGCCACCGAGAGGCCGCGGGCGTGGAGGTCTTCCGCGCGCGAACATTTTTCACTGGGCATGGTGTGGGATCCCTGACCTTCGACGCCCGGCATCGAGCAACCGGCATGCCACGGCCCGGTTGCGGGGGATCCAGCATTTCCGTCCTCGCCATGTGCCAAACCCAGCATGCCGACTGCCGGACTGTCCCGACGGCGCCGGGCGATCGTTGCATTCCGGGCACCCCGCCCCCCCGGCCCGAGTCCCCAATTCCCGGGGGTTCGGACGAGGTGTCGTCCTACAAACGACAGCCGGGCGATGGCGATACTGGTCCCAGGTGGCCGGCGGATCGGACCACCGGGGAGCCATGAGATGAACCATCGACCAGGGAAAACGCCGGAGGGCGGCAAGATCCGCCCCGACATGGCGTCACACGACGAACGCGTGCGGGCGCTGCACGACAGCTACCTCGGCGAGCTGGCCGCCACCGTGCCCGCCGAGCCGCCGCTGACGGACGCCGAACGGTACCGCTGGATCCGCGCGAACCGCGGCAGCACGCTGATCACCGACGCACTGCTCAGCGCCGATTTCGACTCCGACTTCGACGCGCAGATCGACGCGGCCGTGCGGGCCCACCGCGCCGGGCGGCACCTGCCGCTGCCAGTGAAGCCGCCGCGGCAGATGTACGGGCGGCGGCGCACCGACTGAGAGACCTGCTCAGGCGTCGAAGGCGAAATGCCCTTCCGCCACCAACTCCGCCAGTGGACGCCGCTGGCTCGGCACCTCGCGGGCCTGCAGCGACTCCGAGAGCACCGACTTGTCCCCCTGCCTGCCGATCGCGATCACCGCCTCCAGCGTGTAGTCGGCCGGCACACCCAGGTTCGAGCGCATCAGGTCGCGGTCGAAACCGCCCACCCCGTGCACGTGCCAGCCCGACAGCGTGGCCTGGAACGCCAGGCTGGCCCAGGCCGCGCCCGCGTCGAACGAGTGCGACACCACCGGCGCCAGTTCGGTCTTGCCGGGCGGCAGCCACACCGTGCGCGACAGCACCACCACGAGGGCCGACGCGCGCGTGGCCCAGGCCTGGTTGAACGGCAGCAGGGCTTCGAAGATGGGGGCCCAGGCCTCGGTGTCGCGGCGAGCGAACACGAAACGCCACGGCTGCGCGTTGAAGGCCGACGGCGCCCAGCGGGCGGCCTCGAAGAAGCTTTGCAGCGTGGCCGGGTCGATGGCCTCACCGGTGAAGGCGCGCGGCGACCAGCGGCGGGTGAACAGCGGATCGATGGCGTGGCCGGTTTCGCGGGGGGAGGAGGAAGCAGTCATGGGAGCGATGTGAAAAAGGCGCAATTCGCGCGCGAGGGGCGCATGCGATTGTCGTGCCAGCCGCACCTGCACCACCTCGGGCTGGCTTTGCAACAGTCCGGCTGCTGGAGATGCAGCAGCCGGGTCGCCGCAAGTCATCTTCCCGGCCTCGGGCGCTGGTACGTCGCTTGCGCATGCGGCGAATCCCATCCACCCCGATGCCCATGAACTTCCGCCCGTTCCTGCTCCCCCTGCTGCTCGCCGCCACTACCCTCCCCGCCCTCGCGGCACCCGACCTCGCCACCGTCGTCGACGGCCCGCAGCGCAGCGCCGCGAACCGCGCGCGCGACTCCGCCCGCCATCCGGTCGAGACGCTCACGTTCTTCGGCCTCGCGCCGAACCAGACCGTGATCGAGATCGCGCCAGGCGCCGGCTGGTACACCGAGATCCTCGCGCCGTACCTGCGCGAGGGCGGGAAGCTCTACGCGGCCCACGACCCGGCGGACGACCCGCGCCCCGAAGCCCGCGCCGCCCGCGCCCGCTTCGCCGACAAGCTGGCCGCCGCGCCCGCGGTGTACGACCGCGTCGTGCTGGGCACGCGGCCGGTCTCGGGCTTCACCGACATCCGCCCGCCCGGCGGCGCCGACCTCGTGCTCACGTTCCGCAACGTGCACAACTGGGTCGAGGCCGGCCACCTCGACACCACGCTGAAGGCCTTCTTCGACGTGCTGAAGCCCGGCGGCGTGCTCGGCATCGAGGAGCACCGCGCGCCGCCCGGCACGCCGCTCGCGAAAGTGATCTCGTCGGGCTACGTGCCCGAGGCGCTGGTGATCGAACGGGCCCGGGCCACCGGCTTCGTGTTCGAAGGCGGCAGCGAGGTCAACGCCAACCCGAAGGACACGAAGGACCATCCGGACGGCGTGTGGTCGCTGCCCCCGACGCTGCGCGGCGGGAACGGCCCCGGCAGCGAGCGCTTCGCCGCGATCGGCGAGTCCGACCGCATGACGCTGCGGTTCCGCAAGCCCCGCTGACGGCCTCCGTTGGCGAACCACCACCGGGGTGTCTGCGAGCCAACACGCCGCGGCCGTCCGCTGCTGGCTGCGCAGCAACCCGACGCTTTTCGCCGGCGTTTCGACTGGCACACCGCTTGCGCTACAGGGTTCGACCTTCACGACAAGAGACCCACATGAGCGACAGAAAACTGCGCCTCGGCGCGTTCATCATGGCCACGGGCCACCACATCGCAGCCTGGCGCCATCCCGGCTCGCAGATCGACTCGGGTGTGAACATCGATCACTACATCGAGGTCGCGAAGCTGGCCGAGCGCGGCCTGTTCGACCAGGTGTTCGTGGCCGACAGCCCGGGCGTCGCGAACCGCGGTGACGACGAGTCGTTCAGCCGCTATGGCCGCTCGTCGTACTTCGAGCCGGTCACGCTGTGGTCCGCGCTCTCCGCCGTGACGAAACACATCGGCTTTGTCGCCACCGCCTCCACCACCTACGAGGACCCGTTCCTGCTCGCGCGCAAGTTCGCGTCGCTCGACCACCTCAGCAAGGGCCGCGCGGCCTGGAACGTGGTGACGACCGGCTCGGACCAGGTCCACGGCAACTTCGGGCTCGACGCCCACCCCGACCCCGAGGTGCGCTACGAGCGCGCCCGCGAGTTCATCGACGTGGCCAAGGGCCTGTGGGACAGCTTCGAGGACGACGCCTTCGTCCGCGACCCGAAGAGCGGCGTGTACCTCGACCCGTCGAAGCTGCACGCAGTGAACCACCACGGCAAACACTTCAAGGTCTCGGGGCCGCTGAACCTGGAACGGCCACCGCAGGGCTACCCGGTGATCGTGCAGGCCGGGTCGTCCGAGCCCGGCCGCGAACTCGCGGCGGCCACGGCCGAGGCCATCTTCACCGCGTGGACCAGCCTCGCGGAAGCCCAGGCCTTCTACCGCGACGTCAAGGGCCGCCTCGCGAAGTACGGACGCCGGCCCGACCAGTTGCTGGTCCTGCCCGGCATCTCGCCGGTGGTGGGCCGCACCGACGCCGAGGCCCAGGCGAAGTGGGCCGAACTGCAGGGCCTGATCCACCCGTCGGTGGGACTGGGCGCCCTCGCGCCGTTCTGGCCCGGCGAGGACCTGCGCCGCTGGGACCTCGACGCGCCGCCGCCGTACTACCCCGAGAAGCCGGCCGGGAGCAACAGCCGCCACCACGTCGTGATCGAACTCGCCCGCCGCGAGCGCTTCACGGTTCGGCAGCTCTACGAGTACCTCGCCGGGGCCCGCGGCCACTGGGTCGTGGTGGGCACGCCCGAGAAGATCGCCGACGAGATCCAGACCTGGTTCGAGAACGAGGCCGCCGACGGCTTCAACGTGATGCCGCCGGTGCTGCCCGCGTCGCTGCACGACTTCGTCGAACTCGTCGTGCCTGAGCTGCAGCGCCGCGGCCTGTTCCGCACCGCGTACGAAGGCACCACGCTGCGCGAGAACCTCGGGCTCGACCGGCCGCAGAACCAGTTCACGCTCGCCCGCCAGGCGAAGGCCGCCTGACCCCACCCACCGGAGACACCCATGACCTCATCCCGCGACAGCGATTCGCTCCAGGCCGACGTGCTCGTGATCGGCGGCGGCCCGGCCGGCACCTGGGCCGCCTGGCAGGCCGCGCGCGACGGCGCCACCGTCGTGCTCGCCGACAAGGGCTACGTCGGCACCTCCGGCGCCACGGCGCCGTCGGGCACCGGCGTCTGGTACGTGGAGCGCGAAGCGGTCGCACGCGAGAACGCCCTGGCCGCACGCGAGGCGCTCGGCGGCCACCTCGCCGACCGCGGCTGGGGCCTTCGCGTGCTGGACCAGACCTACACGAACCTGCAGCGCGTCGCCGACTGGGGCTACCCGTTCCCGGTCGACGAACACGGTGTGCAGCGGCGCACGTCCCTGCAGGGCCCCGACTACATGAAGCTGATGCGCCGCGTGGTGCGCCAGGTGGGCGTGAAGGTGCTCGACCACAGCCCGGCGCTGGAGCTGCTGACCGACGGCGACGGCGCGGTGGTGGGCGCCCGCGGCCTGAGCCGCCTCGGCGCGGCCCGCGACTGGACCGTGCGCGCGAAGGCCGTGGTGATCGCCACCGGCGGCTGCGCCTTCCTGTCGAAGGCGCTCGGCTGCAACGTGCTGACCGGCGACGGCTACCTGATGGCAGCGGAGACCGGCGCCGAGTTCTCCGGCATGGAGTTCTCGAACGCCTACGGACTCGGCCCCGCGCATTCGTCGGTGACGAAGTCGGCCTTCTACCGCTGGGCCACGTTCCGCTACGCCGACGGCTCGGTGATCGACGGCGCCGGCTCCAAGCACGGCCGCAGTGTCATCGCGAAACACCTGCAGGCCGGCACGCCGGTCTACGCGTTGCTGGACCTCGCCAACGAGGAGGAACGCCGTTTCGCCCGCGGCGCGCAGCCCAACTTCTTCCTGCCGTTCGACCGCATCGGTCTCGATCCCTTCACGCAGCAGTTCCAGGTGACGCTGCGCCTCGAGGGCACGGTGCGCGGCACCGGTGGCCTGCGCATCCTCGACGACCGATGCGCCACCACCGTGCCGGGCCTCTTCGCCGCGGGCGACGCCGCCACGCGCGAACTCATCTGCGGCGCCTTCACCGGCGGCGGCAGCCACAACGCCGCGTGGGCCACGGCCTCGGGCACGTGGGCGGGCGCCGGAGCCGCGGCGTTCGCGAAGGGCGCGGGAGCGAACGCGCACGGCCGTCCGGTCCGGCGAGAGGACCGGGCCGGCCTGGACGGATCGCGCGAACTCGACGTCACCGGCCTGATCGAGGCCGTGCAGCGCGAGGTGTTCCCGTACGACCGCAACCTCTTCCGCGACCCCGCCACGCTGCGCGACTCGCTCGTGCGCCTCGACGGGTACTGGAAGCACCTGCGGGGTGCCGCATCACCCACGGACCGGCTGCGCGCCCGCGAGGCGGCGGCGATGGTGGCGACGGCCCGCTGGATGTACCGCAGCGCCCTCGCCCGCGACGAGAGCCGCGGCATGCACAAGCGGACGGACCGCCCCGCGACCGATCCGGCGCAACGCCACCACGTGCTGAGCGGCGGCCTCGATGCGGTGTGGACACGTCCCCACCGGACCGCGGCCCACGAACAGCCCTTCATCGCGGAGGCCGCATGATCGAACTCGTGAGCGAAGACCGCTGCACCGGCTGCGACCTGTGCGTGCAGGTGTGTCCCACCCACGTCTTCGATGCCGTCCCCGGCGGCATCCCCGTCATCGCGCGCAAGCACGACTGCCAGACGTGTTTCATGTGCGAGGCCTGGTGCCCCGTGGACGCGCTCTACGTGGCGCCGTTCGCCGAGGAGGAAAAGGCGGTCGACGAGGCCGAACTCGCCGGCAATGCGCTGCTCGGCAGCTACCGCCGCACGATCGGCTGGTCACCGGGCACCCGCGGCACGGTCGTCGACCACAGCTTCCGCGTGCTGCGCGGCTGACCTCGCATGACCTCCACCACCGCCAGCCTTCCGCTCGCACCCGCCGCGGCGACACCCGCGCGGACCTCGCCCTGGCGCAGCCGCGGCGTCGGCCTGCTGCTCGCCTGGCCGTTCCCGCTGGCCGTGCTGCTGCTGTGGCAGCTGGGCGCCCAGTTCGAATGGATCCCGCCGCAGATCCTTCCCGCGCCGCTCGTGGTCGCGCAGACCTTCTCGGACCTGTGGGCCACGGGCGAGCTGCAGGACCACCTGTCGATCAGCCTCGGCCGCGTGCTCTACGGCTTCGCGCTGGGCGCCGGCCTCGGGCTGCTGCTGGGCGTGTCGATGGGCCTGTCGGCCGTGGTCAAGGACTACCTGTACCCCACGTTCCGCCTGTTCGCGCAGGTGCCGTCGCTCGGCTGGCTGCCGCTGCTGATGATGCTGGTGGGCATCGACGAGGCGCTCAAGATCATCCTGATCGCCAAGGCCGCCTTCGTGCCGGTGACGATGAACACCTACAACGGCCTGCGCAACGTGCCTTCCAGCCTGATCGAGGTGTCGAAGGTGTTCCGCTTCACGCGCTGGCAGTTGCTGCGGCACGTCGTGGTCCCCGCCGCGTTCCCGACGCTGTGGACCGGCATCCGCTACGGCCTCACGCACGCGTGGCTCGCCCTCGTTGCCGTCGAGCTGCTCGCGTCCAGCGAAGGGCTCGGCTTCCTGATCGTCTACGGCCGCCAGCTGTTCCAGCTCGACGTGGTGCTGACCGCCGTCGTCGTGGTGGGCGCGGTGGGTTTCGCGCTCGACAAGGCGCTGGCCCTCGTCGAAGCCCGGCTGCTGCGCTGGCGCCGCGAGGCGTTCTGAAGGGAGGACACGCGATGAACCCCACCGTCCGCACCGTGCTGCGCGGTGCCACCCTCCCCGCCCTGCTCCTCGGCTCCTGGTGGGCCGCCTTCCGCTTCGGCTGGACCGACACGAAACTCTTCGTGCCGCCGTCGGAGGTGTGGCACACCGCGGTGCGGCTCACCGAGAACGGGTACCTGTGGACGTCGCTGCAGGCGAGCCTGGGGCGTTTCCTCGCCGGATTCGTGATCGGGTCCCTCGCCGGCGCGGTGGTGGGCACCGCGCTCGGGCTGTCGCGGCGCTTCGAGCAGGTCATCGGCCCGTCCCTTCACACCGTGAAGCAGGTGTCGCTGCTCGCCTGGATCCCGCTGATCTCCGTGTGGTTCGGCCTCGGCGACCCGGCCAAGATCGCCTTCCTGTCGCTGGCCGCCTTTTTCCCGGTGGCGCTGAACACGTTCGAGGGCATCCGGAGCGTGCCGCGCGACCTCGTCGAGGTGGCCCGCGTCTTCGCGTTCTCCCGCGCCCAGCTGCTGCGCCACGTGGTGCTGCCCGCGGCGCTGCCGTCGATCTTCACGGGCATCTACCTCGGCCTGCTGTACGCGTGGCTCGCGACACTCGGGGCCGAGTACCTGCTGACGTCCGGCAAGGGCATCGGCAACCTGCTGACCGACGGGCGCGAGCACTTCTGGATGGACCAGGTGCTGCTCGGCGTCGTGATCGTCGGGGTGGTGGGTTTCGTCATCAACCTCGTCGCCACGCGCCTGGAAGCCCGCACGCTCGCGTGGCGCGGCCGCTCCACCGCGCGATTCTGAACCCAAGGACCTTCCCATGGCCCACGCCGGCACCCTCGAGATCCGCAACCTCCACAAGCAGTACCAGGTCAAGGGGGAACCCCTGCCGGTGCTGCAGGACATCTCGCTGACGATCCGCCCGGGCGAGTTCGTCAGCATCGTCGGCACGAGCGGCTGCGGCAAGTCGACGCTGCTGCGGCTCGTGATCGGGCTGGAGTCCGACCACAAGGGCGAGATCCTGCTCGACGGGCAGCGCATCGTGGGCACCAGCCTCGACCGCGGCATCGTGTTCCAGGAGCACCGGCTCTTCCCCTGGCTCGACGTGCGGCACAACGTGGCGGTGGGGCTGCTCAACGCGCCAGGCAGCCCTGCCGCGAAGGCCAAGGCCGTGCAGGAGCACATCGACCTCGTCGGGCTCAAGGGGTTCGAGACTGCCTTCCCGCACCAGTTGTCGGGCGGGATGTCGCAGCGCGTGGCCATCGCGCGGGCGCTGGTGAACCGGCCCGAGGTGCTGCTGCTCGACGAACCCTTCGGCGCGCTCGACGCCCTCACCCGCGGCCACCTGCAGACCGAACTGGAACGCATCTGGCGCACGGAGGGCATCACCGCGATCCTGGTCACGCACGACGTCGAGGAGGCCGTGTACCTCGGCGACCGCGTGGTCGTGATGCAGCCACGGCCGGGCCGCATCAAGCGCATCGTCGACGTGCCGTTGCCCCGCACCCGCGACCGCGGCACCGCCGCCTTCGCGGCGATCAAGGACGACGTGCTCGGCGAGTTCGGAGAAGCGCCGCGCCCGGCCCTCGTCGCGCCGGCGCCCCCGGACCGCGCGCCGGCCGACTGGCACTTCGCGTGGTGACCCACCCGAACGGAACGAATTCACGACTGCCACGCTCCGACTGCGAATCGCCTTATCCTGTCCGGGTATCCCCACCTCGAAGAGGCCCGGGCGGTCGGCGATGCCCACGCACGCCCCTGCGGGCCCAGCGCACGAAGGAGTACCCGACGATGAATGCCAGACCGGACGTCACGCTCGCCCCGGCCTCCCTCCCACCGAGGGAACCGGCCGCGTCCCACCCGGCCGTGTTCCACCGTTTCGCCGCCGAGCTGAAGGCGCTCGGCCGTCCGTTTCCCCGGGCCCTCGACCTCGGCTCCGGGCGCGGCGACCTCGCCGCGCACGTGCTGCGCGAGGTGCCCGGCCTGCGGCTCGTCACCCTCGATTTCTCCGACACCCCCCAGGCGCCCGCGCGCACCCGCCTCGCCTCGAAGGAAGGCCGGCGCACCCACGTGGTCCGCCACCTCACCAACCCCGGCTGGGCCGACGGCCTGGGCCGCTTCGACGCCGTGATCTCGCACGACGCGGTGCACGCGCTGCTGCGTGCGCACCGTCCCACCGCGTTCTACGCCCAGGTGCGCGCGCTGCTGCTGCCCGGGGCCGTCTTCCTGCTGGCCGACCGCAGCACCGGCGACCACGACGGTGCCTCGCCCTACCTCACCCCCGACGAACAGCGAGAGGCCTTCGACGCGGCCGGCTGGACGTCGGCCGACATCCTGCGCCACGACCACCACTCCCTGTACCTGAAAGCCCATCCATGACCGCCGCGCCCCTCACGTCCGCCGTTCCCACCGTCGAGTCCACCGTCATCCGCACCCCCGCCGACGGTTTGGTGCACGGCGCCACCACCGTGCGCACCGCCACCGGCGAACTGCCCATCTACCACGCATCGCCGGAAGGTTCGGGGCCGTTCCCCATCGTGCTCGTGATCCAGGAGATCTTCGGCGTGCACGAACACATCCGGGATGTGGTGCGGCGCTTCGCGAAGGCCGGCTACCTCGCGGTGGCGCCGGAGCTGTACTTCCGCCTGGGCGATCCGTCCACGGCTTCGTCCATCGACGAGCTGCGGGCGAACTTCGTCGCGAAGGCCCCCGACGCCGTGGTGCTGTCCGACCTCGACGACACGCTCGCCTGGGCCACCTCCCAGGGCGGCGACGGCGCACGGGTGGGTGTCACGGGCTTCTGCTGGGGCGGGCGCATCACATGGCTGTACGCCGCGCACCAGCCGAAGGTGCGCGCGGGTGTCGCCTGGTACGGCCGCCTCGCGGGCCCGACGAACGCGAACAACCCGAGGCACCCGGTGGACGTGGCGGGCGAACTCAAGGCGCCGGTGCTGGGCCTGTACGGCGGCGAGGACACGGGCATCCCGCTGGCCGACGTCGACCGCCTGAGCGCGGGACTCGCGGCGGCCGGCGGTGGCTCGACGGTGGTCGTGTACCCCACCGCCCCACACGCCTTCTTCGCCGACTACCGGCCGAGCTACCGCGAGGCCGATGCCCGCGACGGCTGGTCGCGCGCGCTCGACTGGTTCTCGCGGCACGGCGTCTAACCTAAGTCGGAATCGTTCGTTGGCCCCTCGCGGGCCCTTGTCTATCGTGCTTCCTGAGCACTTCGAGCCGGTTGCTCCCGACCCCACCGGCTCCCGTACCCAGGAAAACACAGACATGACGATCAGCGCCATCAACGTCCGCAACCAGTTCCGCGGCAAGGTCAAGGAAATCATCGAGGGGCCCGTGGTGTCGGAGGTCGACGTCGAGACCGCCTCCGGCCTCATCGTCACCTCGGTGATCACCACGCGTTCCGTCAAGGAACTCGACCTGCGCGTGGGCCGCGAGGTGGTGGCCCTGGTCAAGTCGACCGAGGTGTCGATCGCCACCCTGTGATCCGGCACCGGCGATCATGACCTTGCACGCCTTCAACCCCGCCGCCGCCGAGCCCGTGCTGACGCTGCCGCCCTCCGAAGGCGGCGTGCTGTCGATCCGGGCGAAGGCCCTGTTGTTCCACGACCCGCGCTCGATGGCCCTGCTCGAACACGTCGAGCGCATCGCCCGCAGCGAGGCGTCGGTGCTCATCATCGGCGACACCGGCACGGGCAAGGAACTGATCGCCCGCCACCTGCACTCGCGCAGCGGACGGCGCGGCCCGTTCGTGGCCGTCAACTGCGGCGCGTTCAGCGAGAACCTGATCGACGCCGAACTCTTCGGCCACGAGACGGGCGCCTTCACCGGCGCATCGCAATCCCGCGCCGGCTGGTTCGAGGCGGCCAACGGCGGCACCCTGTTCCTCGACGAGATCGGCGACCTGCCGCTCTCGCTGCAGGTCAAGCTGCTGCGCGTGCTGCAGGAGCGCCAGGTGGTGCGCCTCGGCTCGCGCAAACCCATCCCCCTCGACGTGCGGCTCGTCGCGGCCACCAACGTGGACCTGCGCCAGGCCGTCGAGGCCCAGCGTTTCCGCGCCGACCTGTACTACCGCCTCAACGTCGCGCCCGTCACGCTGCCGCCGCTGCGCGAGCGCACGGGCGACATCCTGCCCCTCGCCCGCCACTTCATCGGGGTGTACGCACCGCGGCTCGGGCTCGCGCACGTCACGCTCGCCCCCGAGACCGAGACCGCGCTCGTTGGGTACCTCTGGCCCGGCAACATCCGCGAACTCGAGAACGTCGTGCACTTCGCGCTCGTGATCTGCCGCGACGGGGTCGTGCGGCCGGGCGACCTGAGGCTCGTCGCACCCGTGCTGGCGGCCCCGGTGCGTCCGGCCGTGGCGGCCGAGCCCGAGGCTCCACCACCCGCTGCCGCGCCCGAACGGTCACCCTACGCCGACCTCGAGGACAACGTGCTGCGCCTGATTGCCGGTGGCGACCGGAACCTGTTCCACGCGGTGACCGAAACCGTCGTGCGCACGGCGTTCCAGCAGGCCAACGAGAACCAGGTGCGGGCGGCGCGGGTGCTCGGCATCACGCGCAACACGCTGCGGACGTTCCTCAAGCGGTACGGAATGCTGGCGGCGTCGCCCCGGGGGGTGGATGGGCACGATGACGACACGGAGGACGGGCATGATGCGGGGGTCACGGAACCGGGTGCGTTGTACGGGGACCTGGAGCCGCTGCGGGCCTGAGCGTCCACCCGTCCCCCCGGCGAACGCCGGGGCCCACAGCCTGCAGGCGCGCTGCGGGCTCGGTGGATCCCGGCGTTCGCCGGGATGACCGGTTTCTCCTGACAGTGGTGTCCTACGCGCCACCGCGACGCCCGCCGGTGGCACCGCACAGTCCGCTTGGATACGGTGAACGCTGATCCCTCCAGGAGCAGCCACCGTGTCCGTCCCCACCTCCCCCTGGCCCCAGACCCTGTGGATCGTGCGCCACGGCCAGAGCGCCGGCAACGTCGCGCGCGATGCCGCCGAAGCCCAGGGGCTCGAGCTGATCGACATCGCGTTCCGAGACATCGACACGCCGCTGTCGGACCTCGGCGTGGAGCAGTCCATCGCCCTCGGCGAGTGGTTCGGCCGCATCGACCCGGCCGAACGGCCCGAGGTGTTGCTGACCTCGCCCTACGTGCGCGCCCACGAGACCGCGCGGCTGGTGGCCGAACGCGCGGGCGTGCCCGGCCTCAAGCTGCGAGCGGACGAGCGCTTGCGGGAGAAGGAGTTCGGCATCCTCGACCGCCTGACCAAACACGGCATCACGGTCAAGCACCCCGACCTCGCCGCGCAGCGCGCCCACGTGGGCAAGTTCTACTTCCGGCCGCCGGGCGGCGAAAGCTGGTGCGACGTGATCCTCCGGCTGCGCAGCCTCGTCGAGATGGTGACGCGCGAGTACGCGCAGAGGCGCGTGCTGATCGTGGCGCACCAGGTCATCGTCAACTGCCTGCGCTACCTGCTGGAACAGATGGACGAGCAGCGCATCCTCGAGATCGACCGCCAGGGCGACGTGCCCAACTGCGCGGTGACGTCGTACCGCTCCGTGCAGGCGCCCGACGGCGAACCCGCGCTCGACCTGGCGCTCGTCAACTTCCTGGCGCCGCTCAGGGACGCCGACATGCCCGTCACGTCCGCACCGGACAAGCCTGCGGCCCCGAAGCCGTGACGAACCACCTGACCGATGCCGCGCTGCGCGCGCGCGGCCTGCCCCAGCCCGAGGTCGACAGCGACAAGGAAGGCCGGGGCAACGTGCTGGTCGTGGCCGGGAGCCGGGAGGTGCCGGGCGCGGCACTGCTCACCGCCACCGCCGCACTGCGCGCCGGCGCCGGCCGGCTGACGATCGCCACGCCCGGTTGCATCGCGATGGCACTCGGCCTGGCGGTGCCCGAAGCACGTGTGATCGCACTGCCGGAAACCGCGGCCGGGGGACTCGATCGCGGCGGAATCGACCTGCTCCTCCCGCTCGCCGAACGCATCGACGCCGCCGTGATCGGCCCCGGCCTGATGGACGAGGACGCGGCCATCGCCTTCACCGCCGCCTGGCTGGACCGCTTCGGCGGCGCGGTGGTGCTCGACGCCTACGCGATGGGGGCCATCGACGAGAACACCCCTGGCCGCGCCAACGTCGTGTTGACACCGCACGCCGGCGAGATGGCCCACCTGACCGGGCTGCCGAAGGCCACCGTGACCGCCGAGGCACAGGACCGCGCCCGCGCGGCGAGCGAGGCGTGGCAGACCGGCGTCGTGCTCAAGGGCGCGTCGACGTGGATCGCGTTCCCCGGCGAACCCGACTGGTTTCACGGCGGTGGCGACGTGGGCCTGGCCACGTCCGGTTCGGGCGACACGCTCGCCGGCCTCGTGGGCGGGCTCGCCGCGCGGGGCGTGCCGCTGCTCGACGCGGCGCTGTGGGGCGTGCGCCTGCACGCGCTGGCCGGCGAACGGCTCGCCGCACGGCACGGCCGCCTGGGCTACCTCGCCCGAGAACTGGGCGACGAGGTGCCCGCGGCCATGCACGCGCTTTGCAACGATCAGGCACCCGACGGGCCGCCCGTGTCCTGACCGCCGGACGCCGCGGCTTCGTCCTCCTCGGCGTACGCCTTCAACCGGTTGTAGAGGGTCTTCAGGCTCACGCCGAGCGCCGCGGCGGCGCGCTCCTTGTGGTGGTCGAAGTGGACCATGGTCGCGAGGATCAGCTTGCGTTCGGCCTCGGCCATCGACGTGCCGAGCTTCACGGAAATCTCGGCCTCGGGCGGGACCTCGCCCGGCGGCGGCGCGTCGCGCGGCAGCCATTCGTCGGTGATGGTGGGGCCCGACGTCATCACGTAGACCCGCTGCACGACGTTGCGCAGCTCGCGCACGTTGCCCGGCCACCGGTACACGGACAGTTGCCGCAGCGCCTCCGGCGAGAAGCGCTTGACCTCGCCCTCGCGCCGCGCCACGTCGTGCAGGAAGTGCTGGGCGAGCAACGGCACGTCGGCGCCCCGGTCGCGCAGCGGCGGCAGCTCGATCGGGAAGACGTTGAGGCGGTACAGCAGGTCCTCCCGCAGCCGGCCCGTGGCCACCGCCTCCAGCGGCGCGCGGTTCGTGGCCGCGATGATGCGCACGTCGGCCTGCAGCACCTCGGTGGAGCCCACGCGCGCGAAGCTGCCACTCTCGAGCACGCGCAGCAGCTTGACCTGCAGCTCCTGCGGCATCTCGGTGATCTCGTCGAGGAACAGCGTGCCGCCATGGGCCCGCTCGAAGAAGCCCTGGTGCTGCCGCTCGGCGCCGGTGAAGCTGCCGCGTTCGTGGCCGAAGATCTCGCTTTCCATCAGCTGCGGCGACACCGCCCCGCAGTTCACCGCGAGGAACGGGCACTTGCGGCGGCGGCTCAGGTCGTGCACCGTCTGCGCCACCACCTCCTTGCCGGTGCCGCTCTCGCCCGTGATGAACACCGTGGCCGCCGTGCCCGACACCCGCGCCACCTGGTCGTAGATGCGGCGCATCGCGTCCGAGCGGCCCCACAGGCCGCCGAAGTGGCCTTCGCGTTCGAGCGCGTCGGTCATCGCCGTGAGTTCGGCCTGCAGCTCGTCGGGCTTCATCAGCCGAGACAGGATGCCCTCGAGCTGTGCCGCGCTGACCGGCTTGATCAGGTAGTCGGCGGCGCCCAGCCGCAGCGCCTGGATCGACGTGTCGAGGCTCGCGTGGCCCGTGATGAGCACGACCTGGGCCTTCGCGGTGAGGTCGGTGTTCTCGAAGAGGTCCATGCCGCTGCCGTCGGGCAGCCGCAGGTCGAGCAGCACGAGGTCGGGCCGCTGCAGTTCGATCTGGCGGCGCGCGTCGCGCAGGGTGCCGGCGGTGGCCACGGTGTAGGGCCCCATCGTGCCGATGAGCGCGGCCATCATGCGGGCCGAGTCGGTGTCATCCTCGACGATCAGGACGTGGTTCATGGTGTGAGAGAAGGGTTGGAAGGAAACATTCAAGGGGCCAGCAGCAGCTGCTTGAGCTGCGCCGGCACGACGGGTTTGACGAGGTGGGCATCGAAGCCGGCGACGAGTGCGCGCCGCACGTCGCCGCCCTGCCCGTACCCGGACAGCGCGATCAGGCGGCCCGGGTAGCCCGCCGCCCGCGCGCGCGTGGCCACGCCGTAGCCGTCGAGCAGCGGCAGGCCGATGTCCACCACGGCCGCGTCGGGCCGCTGCGCCAGCAGCGCCGCCAGGCCCGACTCGCCGTCGACGGCACCCGACACGCGGTGGCCGTCGAGCTCGAGCATCGACTGCAGCAGCGTGAGTGCGTCGGTGTTGTCGTCGACCACCAGCACGCGCAGCGGGCGGAAAGCAGCGGGCCGTTCGGGCTCGGGTGCCACGGCCGGCGCGTCGATGCGCGGCAGCCGCACCTCGAACGTGGACCCGGACGACGAGCTGCGCGCGCCCACCGTGCCGCCGTGCAGCTCGACGATGCGTCGCACGAGCGTGAGGCCGATGCCGAGGCCACCGGCGCGGCGGTCGAGGGTGCGTTCGCCCTGCACGAACAGTTCGAAGATGCGCGGGAGGAGCGACGGCGGAATGCCCAGGCCGTTGTCGGCCACGCGCAGCACGGCCTCGCCGTCCGTCGCCTCGGCCTCCACGCGGATGGTGCCGCCGGGCGGGGTGTACTTGATCGCGTTCGTGAGCAGGTTGTTCACCACCTGTTCGAGGCGCGTGGGGTCGGCGTCGACCCACACGTCGACCGGCGAGAACGTCACCGTGTGCCGCTGGCCGTCCCCGGTGACCTGCAGCGTGTCGGACACCCGCCGCAGCAGCGGCCCGAGGTTCACGCTGTGGCGCGACAGCAGCACCTTGCCCGAGATGACGCGGGCCACGTCGAGCAGGTCATCCATCATGCGCGCGAGGTGCGCGGTCTGCCGCGAGATGACGGTGCGGGCCGTCGCCGCGAGTTCGGCGTCGGGGGCCACCCGCTCCAGCACGTCCACGGCGGAGGCCATCGCGCTCAGCGGGTTGCGCAGCTCGTGGCCCAGCATCGCGAGGAACTCGTCCTTCGCGCGGTTGGCGGCCTCGGCCTCCAGGCGGGCCGACTGCTCCAGCGTCATCAGCGCCGCGCGCGACTGCTCGGCCTGCTTGCGGGCGCTGATGTCCACCATCGCGCCGATGGCGCCGCGGGGTGCGCCCGACGGCGTGCGCAGCGGCGCGGCGTTCGCGATCACGAACACCGACGCCTGCCCCTCGGCGTGCAGCTCCAGTTCGATGGGCCCCACGGCCTGGCCGGATGCCGCGGCCCGCTGCAGCGGCTGGCGTTCCGGCGGCAGCGGCTGGCCGCGGTGGCACACGGTGCGTTCGACCGCGCCCGCGCCACCGCCCAGCCCCAGCAGCTCCAGCATCACGGGGTTCTGCACGACCTGCGCGCCATCGCGGTCCTGCGCGAACGCGAGGCCGATGGGGCTGTTGTTGAAGAGGGTCTCGAACTCGTCGGCCTTGCGCTGCAGGCCCTCGCGGGCGGTCTGGTCCTGCTCACGGGCCGTGAGCAGCGCGTCGCGCAGGCCCGAGATTTCGCGCACGTGGATGCGCGACGTGGGCGGCTCCACACCCGGCGTGGCCAGCGCATGCAGCGGGCCCGTGACCCGCCGCGCGATCGACATCGCGAGCACCATGCCCAGCAGCAGGCAGCCCACCGCGGTGGCGAGCGCGGCGGCCATCGCCTCGCGCTGCGCGACCCGCACGGGCTCGGCCGGGATGCCCACGGCCACGCCCCAGTCGATGCTGGGAATGTGCTGCCACGCGGTGAACGTGGAGCCTCCGCCCAGCAGGTCGGTGAGCTGCGAGCCCTCGGCCGTCTGCCGCGTGAGCGCCACCGCCTGCGGCGCGAGCGATTCACCCACGAAACGCTCGGGCAGCAGCGTGCGCGCGATCACGACGTTGCGGCTGTCGAACACCGTGTTGAAGCCGTCGAGCGGCGGCCCGGCCTGCTGGATGAGCTCCTGCCACACCGACACCGGGATCCACACGCCCAGCACGTAGCGGAACTCCGAGCCCACGAACACGGGCACGGACACCACGGTGGCGTAGCGCGAGTGCTGGCCGTCGACGACGAGGTTCGACACAAAGGGCCGCTGCATCGCGAGCATCTGCCGCACCTCCTCGGGCCCGGGTCCGCGCGCCGCGGACACACGCAGGCGCGACGTGTTGAACACCACGCGCCCGCGGTCGCCGACGTCGAGCAGGAACGCGCTGCTCCAGCTCGTGCGCAGCACGGGGCTGCGGTTGAGGAAGACCTCGAACTGGACCACGTCGCCGCGCTGCAGCGAATCGCTCTGCGCGAGGATGGCCAGCGCGTCCATCGACGACGCGATCTCGCGCTCGACGGTCTGCGCGAGCGAGTTCGCGTTCCGGCGCAGCTCCTCCTTCATGCGCGACTCCTGCGCCGCCACGTTGGCCACGATCTGGTAGCACATCAGCACCGCGCTGGGCACGGTGGCGATGAGCAGCAGCAGCACGAGGTACGTGCGCAGCGAGGCCGTGGGCCACGAAGGCCTCCATCGGCGAAGCAGGTGTCGTCGAGCCGCGAACATGGGCATTCCTCGGGGTGGGACCGGGATCGGTAAATCGAACGCTTTTGCTGCAAGAAGTCACGTCCGATCCGGCATCAACTGCCGCTTTCGGCGCGACGCGCGGGCCGCGTCCCGGGAAAGCAGCATCCGGGCCCGATCGGCACGCGCATTGCAATCGGATGGCCCGCCCGAGACCATCCCCACCTTCCACACCACCATGACCGCGCTGTCCCAACGGATCGAGATGCACCAGGCCCAGAAGCTGTCGCCGCGACTGCAGCAGGCGGTGCGGCTGCTGCAGATGTCGTCGCTCGACTTCATGCAGGAAGTCCACGCGATGATCGATTCGAACCCGTTCCTCGAAGGCTCCGAGGCCGACCCGTCCCACGAGTCCCACGACGCCGAGCGGGAGCCCTGGCTCGCCGACAGCCGCGGTGCCGGCGCGCCCCGCGTGGCCGCGGACGGCGGCGACCTCGAGTCGCTCGGCAGCGTCGCGGTGTCCGTCACGCTGGTCGAGCACCTGCACCGCCAGCTCAACATGATCACGCTGCCGCTGCGAGACGCCGTGCTCGCGAAGGCCCTCATGGGGTCGCTCGACGACGACGGCTACCTGCGCACGCCGCTCGACGAGATCGCCGCGATGGCCGACCTGTCGCCGCCCGCATCGCTCGAGGAGATGCGCATCGCGCTGCGGCGCGTGCAGTCGCTGGAACCCACCGGCGTGGCCGCGCGCGACGTCGAGGAGTGCCTGCTGCTGCAGGCCGCCGAGTTCGACGAGCCCGCGCTGCGGTCGCTGGCGATGCGCATCGTGGCGGAGCACCTCGACGCACTCGCCGCGTCGCGTGACCCTGCGCCGCTCGCGCGGCAGTTACGCGAGCCGGTGGAGGCGGTGCGCCGCGCCTGCGACCAGATCCGCCGGCTCGATCCGCACCCCGGCTGGCGCTTCGGCGCGCCGCACATCCAGTACATCACGCCCGACGTGGGCGTGAAGAAGGTGCGTGGCCGGTGGACCGCGTCCCTCAACCCCGCGGTGTTCCCCCGCGTGCGGCTGAACCAGCACTACGCCGACCTGTTCCACCGCCACCGCGGCGCGGGCAGCGGCGAACTCGCGGGCCACCTGCGTGAGGCGCGCTGGGCCGTGACCAACGTGCAGCAGCGCTTCAGCACCATCCTCGAGGTCGCCCAGGCCATCGTGGACCGGCAGGCGCCATTCCTCGAGTACGGCGCGATGGCGATGAAGCCGCTGTCGCTGCGGGAGATCGCGCAGGAGGTGGGCGTGCACGAGTCGACCGTGTCGCGTGTGACGAGCAACAAGTACATCGCCACGCGCCACGGCGTGTTCGAGCTGAAGTTCTTCTTCTCGCGGGCGATGACGGCGCGCAGCGGCGCGGCGTTCTCGGGCACTGCGGTGCGCGGCCTCGTGGGCGAGATCATCGCCTCCGAGGCCCCGGGCGAGCCGCTGTCGGACGCGGACATCGCCCGGCTGCTCGCGCAGCAGGGCCTCACCGTGGCCCGGCGCACGGTGACGAAGTACCGCCAGCAGCTGAAGCTCGAGCCGGTGGAGAAGCGGCGGCACGCCGCCGCCTGACGGTCAGGTGCGCCGGGTCAGCCGGTGCGCCAGCAGCCCGATCACGAGGCCCGCCGCCACGGCCACCGCCGTGGTGGGCACCGGGGCATGCGCGGCCTTGTGCCGGTAGCCCCCGTCGATGCCCGCCCCCACGGATGGCGCGAACAGGTTGCCATCGGAGCGCGGAGCAGAGTCGGCCGAACTCAGGCCGCGTTCGACGGCCTGCGCGCCCAGCCAGGCCGACAGCGCGGGCGACACCCAGTGCGCGAGCCGCATCGCCGTGGCCGCGCCACCGACCGAAACCGACGCGCGCGGCTCGCGGGCGAGCGACACCACGGCCGCCGCCGCGAGGCGCGGGTCGTAGAGCGGTGGCGCCGGGCGCAGCTTGCGGCCCGTGTAGTTGGCCGCGTGGGACACGCCCGGTGTGTCCATGAAGGCCGGGTACACGTCGCAGACGTGGATGTCGCGCCACTCGTGCAGTTCGCCACGCAAGGCCTCGCTGAAGCCGCGCAGCCCGAACTTGCTCGCCGAGTAGGCCGACGCGTACGGGGCGGCGGCCCAGGCGCCCACCGAGATCATGTTGATGAGCACCCCCGACTTGCGGGCGATGAAGTGCGGCAGCACCGCATGCGCGCCGTTGATGTGGCCGAGCAGGTTCGCCTCGATCACGCGGTGGTGGGACTTGAGCGGCGTCTGCACGAAGCTGCCGACCGCACCGACCCCGACGTTGTTGACCCAGACGTCGATGCCGCCGAAGCGGGCCACCGCGGCGCTCGCGAGCGCCCGCACGGCCCGTTCGTCGGTGACATCGGTGGGCACGACGAGCACCTGCGCGCCGAGCGCCTGGCACTGCGCCGCGACTTCGTCGAGCACGTTCTGCCGGCGCGCCGCCAGCACCAGGTCGACCCCGGCGCGGGCGAACTGCACGGCGGCGGCGCGGCCGATGCCGCTGGTCGCGCCGGTCAGCACGACACATTGACCCGCGAGGTTGCGTGCCTTCATCGTGCGCGCGCTCAGCTCGGGCTCCCCGAGGCCGGGGCGCTGGCCGGATCAACCGGCGGAATCGTGGCCGACGGCGCCGACGGCACGGACGCTTCGGGCAGCGGAGGCGGCGGCACCGGGGTGGGGGCCGGCGCCGGCGCTTCGGCCGGCGGCGTGGCGGGGGTGACGGGCGCTTCTTCGCGCTTGCTGCAGGCAGCGCTCAGCACGGTGGCCGAGAACAGCACTGCGAGGGACAGAACCTTGGTCGTTTGCATGGGACGGGTCTCCTCGGAAGGGTGAAGACGGCACATGCCGCCCTGCCCTTCCGTGGGCAAACCACGTGCCCGGGTGTCAGCTTTTCGCCGCTGCGGGCTCGCGCGTGACGAGCCAGATGCCCCCGCACACCAGCACCAGTGCGAGGAGGTTCTTCCATTCGAAGATGCTCTCGTGCAGGAACATCGCCGAGAGGCCCGCGCCGAAGATCGGCACGAGGAAGTTGAAGGCCGCGACCGTGCTGACGCGGTTGGCGCGCAGCAGCAGGCTCCACAGAGTGAACGCGGCGGACGACAGCAGCACCATGTACGCGAGCAGCGCGACGGAGCCCACCGTGAAGCCGGTCAGCGTGCCACCGAACGCGAAGCCCGCGACCAGCAGCGCGGCGCCGCCGATGGCGAGCTGGTAGCCGGTCATCACGACCGAATCCAGGTGCTGCGACACGCGCTTGCCGTAGATCGACGCGGCTGACAGCACGAAGGCCGCGATCACGACGAAGCCCTCGCCCAGCAGCGTGAAGTGGAAGTCGAGCAGGTCGGGCGTGAAGTTCACGACCATCACGCCCGCGAAGCCGATCAGGCAGCCCCACACCTTGTTGTGGCTCAGGCGGTCGTTGTGATAGATGAAGTGGGCCAGCAGCACGCTGAAGAACGTGCCGGTGGCGTTCATGATCGACCCCTTCACGCCGGTGGTGTACGCGAGGCCCACGTAGAAGAAGATGTACTGCAGCAGCGTCTGCGTGAGGCCCAGCAGCGTGACCTGGCCCCACGTGCGCGCGTCCAGGCGCATCGCCGGGGCCCGGCCGGTGGCCGCGGCGAACACCAGCAGCAGGAGGCCCGCGAACAGGAACCGGTACCCCGCGAACACGAGCTTGCCCGGCACGTCGCTCGGCGCGATGTGGAACATCTCGTACCCGATCTTGATCGCCGGATAGGCACTGCCCCACAGCAGGCAGCAGAACGTGGCGACGATGAAGAGGACCTTGCGGTCGGCGAAGAAGGAGCGGTTCACGGCGGGTTCCAGGGAGGCGCCAGTGGCGCGCAAAAGCCCGCGATTATGTCGAGGTTAACGATATCGCACCGTTGTGGGGCTTTCCACTTCCAGATGTCATCCCGGCGCAGGCCGGGCCCCTGTGTGTGGGGCCGAAGCCGACGCCGCTCAGGAACTTCCTCGCACCACCAGCTCGTACCCCACGTCCACGTTGTGCGGCACGTCCGCCTCGCCACGCATCAGCCCCAGCAGCATCGTGGCCGCCTGGGCGCCGATCTGGGCGCGTGGCGTGCGCACCGTGGTGAGCGGCGGCAGCATCTGGTCGCTGCCCTCCAAGTCGTTGAAACCGGTCACGGCGATGCGCTCGGGCACCGCGATGCCCAGCCGCAATGCCGCCAGCAGTCCGCCCTGGCCCAGGTCGTCGTTGCAGAAGAAGATGGCGTCGACGTCCGGGTGGCGGACCAGCAGCGCCTCGAACAGCTCAGCGCCGAGGGCGATCGACGAGCGGCGCGGGTCCAGCCATTCGAGCGCCGCGTCGTGCCGGCCCGCGTCGCGCAGGCAGCGCCGGTAGCCCTCGAGGCGTTGCATTACCCGCGCGTCGAGCTGCGCGCCCACGAAGGCGATGCGGCGGCGGCCCCGCTCGACGAGGTGCCGCGTGACGGCGTGGCCCGCGTCCTCCTGCGAGAACCCCACGCAGAAGACATCGGGCTGCGCGCTCGTCTCCATCACGTGCACGCACGGCAACCGGCTCGACGCCACGAGTCGGCTGCCCGCCTCGCTGCGGTCGAAGCCCGTGACGATCAGGCCCGCGGGGCGGTGCGCCATGTAGCTGCGCAGCAGCTGCTCCTCCTCGTGGGCGTCGTAGTGCGTCACGCCGATCAGGCTCTGGTACCCGGCCGGCAGCAGCACGCTTTGCACGGCTTCGAGCAGGTCGACGAACAGTCGGTTCGTCAGCAACGGCACGAGCACGGCCACGTGGGTGCTGCGGCTGGACGCCAGCGCCCGCGCCGCGGGGTCCGGCACGTAGCCGAGGGCGTCGGCGGCCGCCTGCACCTTGGCCACGAGCGTCTCGGCCACGCCACGGTCCCGGCGCAGCGCCCGGGACGCGGTGATGGGGCTCACGCCCGCGGCCTTGGCCACATCGGCAAGGGTCACCCGCCCGGAGGAACGCCGGCGTTTTTCCACGGGTGGAGCGGACGGCGGCGGCGCGGAGGGCTCGGAAGGCACGGGTTATCCCTAGGGTGTTTTGTTCGAAATCGAGGAATAGGATAGCGCTATCCAACCGGGAAGTGCAAGCCAGAAGCGAGCGACGGCCCGGGACCGGAAACTGGGCGCGTGTCACCACGCGCCTTTTTTGGCCCCGCTGGGACAGCGCTGTCCTGTTCCAGCCCACCCCCTGCTCCACACGATGAATTCGCTGGTTTTCATGGGCGTCGCCGGTTGCGGCAAATCCTCCCTCGGCGCGGCCGTCGCGTCCGCCATCGGGCTGCCGCTGATCGAGGGCGACGACTTCCATTCCGACAAGAGCAAGCAGCTGATGCGCAGCGGCGTGCCCCTCACCGACGAACTCCGGGCTGGCTGGCTCGAGACGCTCGGCGGGGAGCTGGCCGCCCGCCCCGCCGGAGCGGTGCTCACCTGCTCGTCGCTCAAGCGCGCGTACCGCGAGGTGCTGCGCCGCCATGCGCCGGGCCTGCGCTTCGTCTTCCTCGACATCACCCGTGACGAGGCGATGCGCCGCGTGGCCTCGCGCGCCGGCGCCCACCTGTTCCCCACCACCCTGGTCGACAGCCAGTTCGCCACCCTCGAGTCGCCGGTCGGCGAAGCGGGTGTGCTGCGCGTCGACGCCACCGCCCCGCTGCCCGACCTCGTCGCGCAGGTGTCGGCCTGGTTCCCGAAGGACCGTCCATGACTCCCGTTCCACCCCTTTCCCCCCGCCCGCTGTGGCAGCGCGCGGCCGAAACCGCGATGGGCCTGTGCCTCGCGGTGATGGCCGTCGCCGTGTTCGTCAACGTCGTGCTGCGCTACGGCTTCGGCGACGGCGTGCCCGCGAGCGAGGAGCTCTCGCGCCTGCTGTTCGTCTGGATGGTGTTCATCGGCGCCACCGCGGCCTACCCGCTCGGCGAACACATGGCCTTCACCGCGCTGCTGCGGCCGTTCGAGCACCGCAGCCCGGGGTTCCTGTCGTTCGTGACCCGCGTGATCCACGCGCTGGTCGTCTTCACCTGCGTGCTGATCGCCTGGGGCTCGTGGCAGCAGATCGTGGTCGGCATGGAGAGCAACAGCGTCGTGATGGGCTACTCGATGGCGCTGCTGCCACTGCCCGCCTTCCTCAGCTCGGTGACCATCGGCGTGCTCGCCTCCATCGACTTCGTCCGCAACAAACCCATCGACTTCGGACACGAGTCCGAGGTCGAGTGACCGGCCCCCAAGGATCCTCGTCATGAACCAAGGTCTCGTGGCCGTCATCTTCCTGTTCGGCATGATGTTCTTCATGGGCATCGGCGTGCCGCTCGCGTTCTCGCTCGTGCTCACCGGTGCCGCCATGGCGTACGCGCTCGGGTTCTGGGACACCCAGCTCTTCGCGCAGAACCTCGTGGCCGGCGTCGACAGCTTCCCGCTGCTCGCCATCCCCTTCTTCATCCTCGCCGGCGAACTGATGAACGCCGGGGGCATCTCGGGACGCATCATCGCGATGGCCCAGGCCTGGGTGGGCCACATCAAGGGCGGCCTCGGCTTCGTCGTCATCGGCGCGGCCATCCTGATGGCCAGCATGAGCGGCTCGGCGCTCGCCGACACCGCCTCGCTCGCCACCATCCTGCTGCCGATGATGCGCCAGGCCGGCTACCCGCTCGACAAGTCGGCGGGGCTGATCGCCTCGGGCGGCATCATCGCGCCCATCCTGCCGCCGTCCATGCCCTTCGTGGTGTACGGCGTGACCACCAACACGTCGATCTCGGCGCTGTTCATCTCGGGCATCGTGCCGGGGATCATCATGGGCGTGGGCCTCGTCATCGCGTGGAAGCTGATCCTGCGCAAGACGGAACTGCCGAGTGGCGTGCCCATGCCCATGGCCGACCGCCTCAAGGCGACGATGAAGGCCTTCTGGGCCCTCTTGATGCCCGTCATCATCATCGGCGGCATGAAGACCGGCGTGTTCACGCCCACCGAGGCGGCGGTCGTGGCCACGGTGTACGCGCTGATCGTCGCGCTGGCCGTGCACCGCGAGATGACCTTCGGCCAGCTGCACGGCGTGTTGATCCGCGCGGCCAAGACCACGGCCATCGTGATGTTCCTCGTGGCCGGCGCCCAAGTGGCGAGCTACATGATCACGCTGGCCGACCTGCCCGCCACGCTGACCGCCTGGCTCGGCCCGCTGATCGAGTACCCGCGCCTGCTGATGGCCGTGATGATGTTCGCGCTGGTCGTGATCGGCACGGCGCTGGACCTCACGCCCACCATCCTGATCATGGCCCCGGTGATGTTGCCCATCGCCACGGCCGCGGGCATCGACCCGGTGTACTTCGGCCTGATGTTCGTGCTCAACGGCACCATCGGCCTGATCACCCCGCCGGTGGGCACCGTGTTGAACGTCGTGGCCGGCGTGGGCCGCATGCGGCTCGAGCAGGTGGTGCGCGGCGTCAACCCGTACCTGGTCACGTACCTGCTGATCCTGTCTCTTTTCGTCGTGTTTCCCCAGATCGTGACCGCGCCCGTGGCGTGGATGCGCTGACCCTCGCTTTACCCAGAAGGAGTTCCCCATGAAGTTCATTCGTCGCACGCTGATCGCCGGCCTCGTGCTGGCCGCCGTGGCCCCCGCCTTCGCGCAGGACATCAAGCCCCGCCTGATCCGCTTCGGCTACGGCCTGAACGAGCAGTCGAACCAGGGCCGCGCGGTGAAGGTCTTCCAGCAGGAAGTCGAGAAGCTGTCGGGCGGCAAGATGAAGGTGCGCGCCTTCGGCGCCGCCAGCCTCGGGCCGGACGTGCAGATGCAGCAGGCCCTGATCGGCGGCGCGCAGGAGATGATGGTGGGCTCCACCGCCACCCTCGTGGGCATCACGAAGGAGATGGCGCTGTGGGACACGCCGTTCCTCTTCAACAACGTGAAGGAAGCCGACACGGTGCTCGACGGTCCGGTGGGCGAGAAGGTCAAGGGCAAGCTCGCCGAGAAGGGCCTCGTGGGCCTGGTGTACTGGGAGAACGGCTTCCGCAACCTGACCAACAGCAAGCGCTCGGTCACGAAGCTCGAAGACCTGAATGGCGTGAAGCTGCGCGTGATGCAGAACGCGGTGTTCCTCGACAGCTTCAAGGCCCTGGGCGCGAACGTGGTGCCGCTGCCCTTCCCGGAGCTGTTCCCGGCGCTGGAGACCGGCGCGGTCGACGGCCAGGAGAACCCGTACAACACCATCCTCTCCAGCAAGTTCTACGAGGTGCAGAAGTACCTCAGCGTCACGAACCACGTCTACAGCCCGTGGATCGTGACGGTCAGCAAGAAGTTCTGGGACGGCCTGAGCAAGGACGAACAGAAGGTGCTGATGGACGCCGCGAAGAAGAGCCGCGACTTCGAGCGCAAGGACACGCGTGACGAGGCCGCGAAGGCGCTGGCCGAGCTGAAGCAGAAGGGCATGGTCGTCAACGAGCTGAGCCCGGCCGAAACGGCGCGCATGCGCGACAAGCTCACGCGCGTGAACGCGACGGTGGCCAGCAGCGTCGGCATGGACCTGTGGAAGGAAACGCAGGACGAACTCGCGAAGCTGCGCAAATGAGCGGCACCGCCTCCCGCATCGCGTGGGTGACGGGCGGCGGCACGGGCATCGGGCTGGCCGGTGCCCAGGCGCTCGCGGCCGAGGGCTGGACGGTGGTGCTGTCCGGCCGCCGCGAGGACACCCTCGCCGAAGCTTGCGCCTCGATCACCGCGCGCGGCGGGCGAGCCGAGGCGCTCGTGGTGGACGTGGCACATGCCGCGGCCACCGCGGGTGCGGCGGCGTCCATCGCCGCGAAACACGGGCGCATCGACCTGCTCGTGAACGCCGCCGGCATCAACGTGCCGAAGCGCAGCTGGTCCGACTGCACCGCGGCCGACTGGGACCGTGTCATCGACATCAACCTCAAGGGCGTGGTGAACGCGATGCGCGGCGTGCTGCCCGCGATGCGCGCGGCCCATGGCGGCACCATCGTCAACGTGGCCTCGTGGGCCGGCCGGTTCGTCTCGACGATGCCCGGCGCCGCGTACACCGCCAGCAAGACGGCCGTGGCCGCGCTGACGCACGAGTTCAACATCGAGGAGTTCCGCAACGGCCTGCGGGCGTGCTGCCTGCTGCCCGCGGAAGTCGCCACGCCGATCATGGCGCAGCGGCCGGTGCCCCCGTCCCCGGAGGACCTCGCGCGGATGCTGCAGCCGGAGGACCTCGGGCGCACGATCGCGTTCGTGGCAGGCATGCCGCCGCACGTGTGCGTGAACGAGATCCTGATCAGTCCGACGTGGAACCGGACGTTCCTCTGAAAACCTCGATCGTCCCGGCGAACGCCGGGAGCCACCGTGGCCGGAGCACCGCGGCATCTTCGGCAACCGGTGGGCCCCGGCGTTCGCCGGGGTGACCCTGGCGGAGTGAGCGGGCCGTGACATCGGTCACGCCCCCGTCATGCCCGATCGGTAGCGTGCGCGGGTTCGTCGTCGAGAACCCATCCCACAGGACCCCGCATGACCACCCTGCTCCGCCCGCTGCCGCTCGTCGCGGCCCTCGCCTTCGCGTGCGCCTCGGCACACGCCGCCCCCACGCTCGTCGGCTTCGCCAAGCTCGACGCGAACACCTTCTCCGACGGTCCCACGTCCGGCCAGTTCGTCGCTCCGGCCAACGGCATCACGCCGCCGTTCATTCGCAAGCAACCGGTGCAGGGCTTCTCGGCCGTGCTCGACGGCCCGCGCCACGGCACGTACTACGTGATGCCCGACAACGGCTTCGGCACCAAGCCGAACTCGCCCGACGCGCTGCTGCGCATGTACGCGGTGGAGCCGCAGTTCCGCACCCGCCGCGGCGGCCGCGGCACGGTGGAACCGGTGTCGTTCGACAAGGGCCACGACACCCGCTCGTTCCACGCCGCCTCGCGCATCACGCTGCGCGACCCGGACCGCAAGCTCGGCTTCCCGATCGTCGCCGACAGCACGTACTACCCGTACGGCGGCACCGGCCCGGGCAGCGCCACGATCCCCGTGGACCCGGCCATCCGCGCGGGCCGCCTGCTGACCGGCGCCGACTTCGACATCGAATCGGTGCGCGAGGACCGCTACGGCAACCTGTGGTTCGGCGAGGAGTTCGGCCCGTTCCTGATCAAGGCCGACCGCACCGGCAAGGTCCTGGCCCGCGAGTTCCCGCTGGCCGGCGTGCAGTCACCGCAGAACCCGTACCTCGGCGCCGCCACGCCCACGCTGCGCGGCTCGAACGGCTTCGAAGGCATGGGCATGAACCCGGCCGGCACGAAGCTGTACCCGCTGCTCGAAGGCCCCCTCGTCGCCGACACGAACCAGAAGCGCCTGATCATCAGCGAGTTCGACATCAAGACCGAGGCCTACACCGGCCGCAAGTGGGCCTACCGCCTCGACGCGCTCGGCACCAACATCGGCGACATGACGGCCGTCAACGACAACGAGTTCCTCGTCATCGAGCGCAACGGCACGGCGGGCGACCCGAACCGTCCGGAGACGTTCCCGACGCCCGCCAACTTCAAGAAGATCTACAAGATCGACCTGAGCAAGGTGGATGCCGACGGCTTCGTCGAGAAGAAGGAGATCGTCGACCTGCTGAACGTCGCCGACCCGGACGACCTCGACCGCGACGGCTTCAAGCGCTTCACGTTCCCGTTCGTCACGATCGAGGACGTGCTGATCGTCGACGACCGCACGCTGCTGGTCATCAACGACAACAACTACCCGGGCAACGGCGGCCGCACGCTGACCGCGCCGGACGGCAGCGAGTTCATCCTCCTCCGCCTGGACGAGGCGCTCGACACGCCGATCGAGGCCGACAACGGCGACGGCCGCGAAGACCACCGCCGCCACCGCCCGTTCCGGGACTGAACCCGGGCTCAGTGGTAGTGCAACGGCGACTCGGGCACGATCGGCTGCGCCTGCACCGACTCGGACTCGACGTCGTCCGGTGCCTGCGCCGGCGTCACCACCGGTGACACCGGCGTGGCGCGCATGCGGTCCCAGGCCTGCTTCGCCAGCACGGCGGTGATCGCGACAGTGATGAGCTTGCGCAACATGGTGGGCTCCTCGTGAGTGGCGGGAAGCCTCCAGCGTAGGGCGAAGGCCGCGCGGTGCGCATCGGGCGCCGTCGCGGCCGCCCGTAGGCAGCGCCCTACGGCTGTCGGGCCGTGGCCCGCGGGGTGCCGGCCGGCGACAGGCGCGGCGTGAGGTACTCGGCGAGGCGCACGTTCTGGCACGTGACCGCGTTGAAGCGGATGTGCGGATCGTCCTTGGCACCGCCCGCGAGGAAGTTCGACCCCGGCGCCAGCACGATCTGCTGTCCGTACGCCTCCTTCACGAGGGCTTGCACGTCCACGCCCTCGGGCACGCGGCCCCACAGGAAGATGCCGGCGTCGCCGATCGAGTCGAGCTGGATGCCCGCGCCGCGCAGCGCCTTCACCGCCGCCACGCGGGCGGCGCCCAGGCGCTGCTGCATGCGTTCGGCGTGCTTGCGGAAGCGCCCGGTCGACAGCAGTTCGAGCAGCACCAGTTCGTTGAGCGTGGGCGTGGTCAGCACCGACGAGATCTTCTGCCGCAGCAGCGGCTTGAGCAGTGCGGGCGACGCGGCGATGTGCCCCATGCGCAGCGCCGGGCTCAGCACCTTGCAGAAGCTCGAGAAGTAGATCACCCCTTCCAGCCCCGACAGCTGCGCGAGGCGCGTGGGCTGGCCCGGCTGGAAATGCCCGTGCACGTCGTCCTCGGCGATCAGCACGCCATGGTGTTCGGCGATGCGCAGCACGCGGTGCAGGTTGGCCGGCGTGCTGCTCCAGCCCGTGGGGTTGTGCAGCACCGGCTGCAGGAACGCGAGGCGCGGCTGGTGCGCGACACACGCGGCCTCCAGCTCCACCAGGTCGACCCCGTCGGCACGGCGCGTGACCGCCACGGCGCGCACGCCCGCCTGGCGCAGCCGCTCGAACAGCAGGAAGTAGCCGGGGTCCTCGACGATCACGGCATCGCCCGGCTTCAGGAACGTGCGCACGATCAGGTCGATGGCGTGGGTGCTGCCGTACGTCGTCATGATCCGGCTGGCATCGACACCGATGCCCTGGGCGCGCATCGACATCGCGAGCCGCTCGCGCAGCGGGCTCATGCCCTGGGGCGGACAGCGCGAGGCCATGCCGAGGCCGCTGTGGCTCAGCGCGCGCTGCACGAGGGCCGTCGGGATGGCGTCCTCGAGCCAGGCCATGGGCAGCGCACCACCGCTCGCCTGCAACACGCCCGGGCGCAGGTCGTTCGCCTGCTGCGCGAGCCACACGGGCTCGTGGGCCTCGCCCGCTTCGAGCGGCGCCGCGTCGATCACCGCACCGGCGGCCTCGGCGACGAAGTAGCCGGTGGTGCCCCGCGAGAACACCAGGCCGTCGGCCACCAGCCGGTCGTAGGCCAGCACGACGGTGTTCGGGCTGACCTGCAGCTGAGTGGCGAGCTGGCGGATCGACGTCAGCTTGACGCCGGGCAGCAGCTGCCGCTCCGAGATCATGGCCCGCAGGCGGATGTCGATCTGCTCGGAGAGCGGGACGGTGGAGTCGCGGTCGAGCGGGAACATGGGCCGGATTGTGACGGATCAGCGCGCCGGCCACACCGCGTCATGCAGGCCGTCGCGCTCCAGCGTCCGGAGCCGCCGCTCAAGATCGGCGAGGTCCTCCGCCTCGGCGAGGAAGCGGGCTTCGGCGGTCATGCCGAGGGTGGCGAAGAGCCCCGCGAGGCGGTGCAGCGCAGGGCGCCACGGGATCGACGGCAACAGGGCAGCGGGAGCGAGGGGGGTCTTGAGCGTGTCCATGGCCATGACGATAGGCTCGGGGCCCCGTCCGAGGAAGGCACAAGCCGCCCCGGTACAGCCATGACCTGTATCAGTGCGGGGACCCACACAGCGCGCTATGCTCGTTGACACACGATCCACCGAGGGCCGAACGATGAACCTGCGAGGCATCCTGGTGCTGCTGGGCGACGACGCCCCGTCGGCCGCGCGCGAACACCTGGCGTCGCGGCTCGCGGTGGCCCATCAGGCCCACCTGACCGGCATCGCCCCCACCGGCCGCCCCGACATCGAGGGCACCGCCTCGGCCGCCCATGCCATCGAGGTGGCCGACCATGCCCGCGACGAGGCGTGGCAACACGCCGGCCACCTGGCCCGTCGCTTCCGCGACGCTGCGCGCGCCGAAGGTGTGGCCTCGGTCGACGCCGAGGCCGCCGAAGGCGCGGCGCTGCCGCTGCTGATGCACCACGCCGCGTGCCACGACCTCGTCGTCGTGAGCCCGCCACCGGCCGCCAGCCCCGGCTGGCGCAGCGGCGTGCACTTCGTCGAACAGGTGCTGGCCCACAATCCGCGCCCCACGCTCGTGGTGCCCGGCGCCGGCCGGTTCGAGCAGGCCGGGCGGAACGTCGTGGTCGCCTGGGACGACAGCCCCGCCGCCGTGCGCGCCACCACCGACGCGCTGCCCGTGCTGCGCCAGGCCGAACGGGTGCTGCTGTGCGTGTGGCGGCGCGCCAGCGAAGCCGCCGACCACGGCATCGCGATGCGCCTGGCCGAGGTGTGCCGCTGGCTCGAACGACACGGCGTGACGGCCGACACCCGCGTGACGCGGGCGGCGGGTGCCATCGGCGACGCCATGCTGTCCGATGCGGCGAAGCTGGGCGCCGACCTGATCGTGATGGGAACCTACGGCCACTCGCGCTGGATCGAGCGCGTGACCGGAGGCGTCACGCGCACGGCGCTGCTGCACGCGCCGATGCCGCTGTGGATGTCGCGCTGATCAGGCGTGCTTGAGGGGGTCTCGCACGAGCAGCACCGGCACCGGGCTCTCGCGCAGCACCAGTTCGGCGTCGCTGCCGAGCGTCAGGCGGCGCAACCCCTGGCGGCCGTGTGTCCCCATGACGATCAGGTCCACGCGGCGGTCGGCCGCCTCCTTGACGATCACGTCGCACACGCGCAGGCCCGGCTCGCAACGCACCGCCACCTCGACGGCCACGCCCTTCGCGCGTGCCGCCTCGGAGGCCTTCGCGACGAGGCGTTCGCCCTGCAACTGCCAGCTGTCGAGCACGTCCTTCGGCGGGACGGCCATCTCGGCCTCGGCAATCAACAGGCGGGCGTCGACGACGTTGACGACGTACAGCGACGACCCGAGTTTCGCCGCGAGCGCGAGGGCCTCCTCGAGGCCGCGTTGCGCGGTGGAACTGCCGTCGATCGGGACCAGGATGCGGGCGTACATGGAAGGGCTCCGGAGGTGGAAACGGCCCCAGCGTACGCGCGCCCCGGTGGCCCCATGTTGCGCCCGGTCAAATCGCGGGACGTGCAAGCGGTGCGGCAATCCTTGCCGCTCCTGCGACGTCCACCGCGCTCTTCCCGGCGAACACGGGCATCGGCATGAAGCCTGCTAACGGCGGTCGCATCAGCAGTACGCGGCCCCGCGCCGGAACGCCATGCACACGTCGACCGCTCCCTCGTCCGCCCCCCTGCCCCTCGGCGCCTCGCGGTACAAGGTGCTCGTCGTCGACGACCAGGCCGATGCCGCGGACTCCCTCGGCCTGCTGCTCGCCCAGATGGGCTACGACACCTCGGTCGCGTACGGCGCCCTCGAAGGCGTGCGCCAGGCCACCACGTTCCTCCCCGACGTCGTGATGCTCGACGTGCACATGCCCAGCATCGACGGGCTCGACGCGGCGCGTGCCATCCGCTCGTGCCGGCTGTCGTCCCGCCCCGTGCTGGTGGCGCTCACCGCCGACACCCGCCCCGGCGCCAAGGAGGCGACGCTGGCCGCAGGCTTCGACTTCCACCTCACCAAGCCCCTGCCCGCGGGGGACCTCGCCGCCCTCATGCGGGACGTGTTGCCCGCCCCTTGATCCCGGGGTCGACCGGACGTCGCGACATCGAACGGGCGTGCGAAGATGCGCGCCCATGTTGAAGCGCATTTTTCGCCATCTCGCCAGTGACCGGTCCGCGCCCGCGTCCGGCCCCGACGTGCTGGTCAATGCGTACGCCACCGTCGCGTCGCTCCCGCCCTTCGACTTCCCGCACACGCCCCGCGCCGCGCGGAGCGCCCCCGACGCCGGCCTGAGCGACCACCTCCAGGGCTTCTCCGAGTTCGTGATGCGCGACGGCAGCACGATGACCCAGGCTCGCTACCACCTGCTCAGCCACCTGAAGCGGGTGCGCCACCACACGAGCGTGATGGTCCCGGAGTCGGCGCTCGACGCGTTCGGCACCTGGGCCGCCCGGGCGAACGCGATCATGTTCTTCCCCGACGCCAGCATCCGCGACCCGGCCGGCAACGTCCTGCTCGGCGGAGACGGCTCGTCCTGCGACTTCGAGGCACGGGTGCCGCATCCCGCGGATGCCTGGGCGCGCAAGGCCCGGTCGGAGGCACAGCTCGCCGAACATGGACTGCGGAGCACCGCATCACTCCCGCCGCGCGACGGCGAGTCGGAGGTGCGCCTGCGGCCGGCGGACCAGGTCTGGGCCCGCACCGGTGCGCTGACCATCGTGGGCGTGCGGGCCGAGTCGATCCGCCGCGGGAACCCGGTCCCGGTCGAGTCGCTGAAGGAGCGGCTGCCCGATGGCTTCGCGCACCTGAGCCCCGCCGAGCACGTGTTCCTGCAGACCGCGTCGCCCGACGCGGGCCAGCTGGACCGCTTCGGCGCCCGGCTCGAGGCGGCGCGCACGCTCGCCTGGGCGCTGGCCCTCGACGGCGACCTGCCCTTCCCCGCCGCGGCGAGCGACGGCTCCGCGGTCGCCCGGCAGGTGATCGGTGCCAGCCCGCGCGGCCTGCGCCCCGCCGCCGTCCTCCTGGACGCCCTCGACTTCCATCACCGCGTGCACTGGGTGGTGCGGCAGGCCTACATCAACGGCCGCAACACCGTGGCCGGGGTCGACGGCAGCGTGGTCACGGAACGCACGCGTGCCTTCAACTGGCTGGTGCAGTTCAAGGACGCGGCCTGGGACGACGTGGACACACCGACCTGACCCCGCGAGCATGGCGTCCGGGCCTCAGGGCATGCTCACGACGACCTTGCCGAAGGCGCCTTCGCGCACCGTCTCCAGCGCCCGCGGCACCTGCTCGAACGGGAAGGTCGCGTCCACCACCGGCTCGAACGGCCGGGCCTCGACCGCGCGCACCAGCTCCTCGAGGCTGCGCCGGTGGCCCACACCGACGCCCTGCACCGTCGCCCGGTTGATGATCGTCGGGTAGAACGGCAGGCGCAGGTCGGTGCCGGCCAGCATGCCGATGGCGGCCACGCGCCCGCCGGGCGCCAGCAGGTCCACCGAGGCGCCGAAGCTGTCGCCGCCGGCGGTGTCCAGCACGTGGTCGACGCCCCGGCCTTCGGTCCAGCCGCGCACCTGGGCCGGCCAGTCGGCCTCGCTGCGCAGCACCGCGTGGGATGCGCCGAGGGCCAGCACGCGGACACGCTTGGCGGCCGACGACGTGACGACCACGGCGCGGGCGCCGTGCACGGCCGCGAGCTGCAACCCGAACAGCGCGACCCCGCCCGTCCCGTGGATCAGCACCGTCTGCCCGGCGCGCAGCGCGCCGTTCTCGACGAGGGCGGTCCATGCGGTGAGCCCGGCGCACGGCAGCAGGCTGGCCTGCGCCGCGGTCCAGGTTCGCGGTGCGGCCACGAGGTCGTGTTCGCCGAAGACGGCGTGGGTCGCGAGCACCCCGGGCCCGGGTGCGCCGGCCGGCACCGAATGCGCGGGCCGGGCGCCGTCGTGCCAGTCGCTCCAGAAGGTGTTGATCACGACGTCTCCCGGACGCCAGCGCGTGACCCCGGCACCCGCCGCCACCACCTCGCCGCAGCCGTCGGACCCGGGCGTGAACGGCAGGCCGAGCGGCATGCCCATGCCGTCGCCCACGATCAGCAGGTCGCGGTAGTTGAGGGAGGCGGCGCGGAGCTTCACGAGCACCTGGCCCGGGCCGGGTTCGGGCACCTCGGCCCGCGTCCGTTCGAGTCCGTCGAGCCCGTAGCGGGTCACCTGCCAGCGTTGCATGTCCATGTCCTGAGTCCTCGGTTCGTTGGAAGAGGCCGCAGGTTATTGCTTCCTCACGGGATGCAGTGATGTAATTCCGGCTCCTCCGTGTAGAAGAGAATTCGCCAATGAATCCGCTGCCCTTCGCCCTGCTGGAGGTGTTCGTGGCCACCGTCGAGACCGGCAGCTTCGCGGCCGCCGCGCGCCGGCTCCATCGCACGCGCTCGGCCGTGGGCAAAGGCATCGCGCGGCTCGAGGCGCAGCTGGGCGTGCGGCTGTTCGTGCGGGACACGCGCCACTCCACGCTCACCGAACCCGGTCGGGTGTTCTACGACCACGCGCTGCGCGCGTCGGCCGAACTGATGTCGGCCCTGGCCGCGGTGGAGAGCAGCCGCGACGAGCCGCGCGGCCGCGTGCGCGTGACGATGCCGGTGGCCGTGGGCCGGCACTGCGTGGCCCCGCTGCTGATGGCGCTGGGGCGCCAGCATCCGGCGCTCGAACTCGACCTGTCCTTCACCGACCGGGTGGTGGACGTGGTCCACGAGGGCGTGGACCTCGCGCTGCGCGTGGGCCCGCTGCGCGACTCGCACGACCTCGTGGCCCGCCGGCTCGGGCTGCACCGCATGGTGGTGTGCGCGTCCCCCGGCTACCTGCAGTCGGCCGGCTCGCCGTCGGGACCCGACGACCTGGCGTCCCACCGCTGCCTCGTCTACGCCCGCAACGGCCGGTTCAAGCACTGGCAGTTCCATGACACGGAGGGACGGCTGGTCGACATGGACGTGTCGCACCGATGGCGCTTCGACGACCTGGATGCGTTGCGCGATGCGGCGTTGGCCGGCGACGGCCTCGCGCGGCTGCCCACGTGGCTCGTGGCCCACGACGTGCGCCGCGGCGCGCTGGTGGTGCCGTTCGACGAACCGCGCCCCCTCACGTACGAGATGCACGCCGTGTGGCCGCGCATGCAGGCCCTGCCCCTCAAGATCCGTGTCGTGGTGGATGCGCTGGTGACGCAGCTGCCACCGCTGCTGGAGCCCGCCTGACGTCGAGCGCCACCGCGGCCACCAGCGCCGCGGCGCTGATCGCGAACAGCGCCTGGTGGTGGCCGCCGGTCAACGCGTAGACCGTCGAATAGGCATAGCCGCTCACGGCCTGGGTCAGCGCGAAGAACACGGTCGCGCGGGACCACATCGCCAGGCGCGTGTGCGTGTCGTGCACCAGTTCGTCGAGGCGGCCGAGCGCCAGGGCCGGGATGCCCGGCGGGAACGACCCGATCCACACGGCCAGCGCGAGCAGCGCGACAGGCACGCTGACCACCGAGAACGCGAGCACCGCGAGCGCCTGCAGCCCCAGCGTGTACCGCACGGCACGCCGCGCGCCGAAGCGGTCCGCGGCCAGGCCGTAGAGCAAAGGCCCCACCATCGCCCCCGCGCCGTACGCGACCCAGCCCGCGGCGCCCCAGGCGTAGCCGAGCGACAGGCCCCGGCTGAGGTAGTCGACGAGGAACATCATCTCGGGCACGAGCCCCACCGCCATCAGCGCGTACTGCCACAGCAGGATGCGCAGCGCCGCCGGCGTGCGGGTGCGCTTCAGCGTGGCGAGCGCCTGCGGCCGGTCGTGGGGACCGGCGGGCGGCCACGCGAACCAGGCGAGCAGCGTCAACCCGAGCGACACGGCGCCCAGCATCAGCCAGGTCGCCCGCAGGCTCTGCGCGAGCATCATTGGCACCAGCGTGCCCGACAGCACCACACCCAGGCCCACGCCGACGAACACGGCGCCGCTCGCGAACCCGCGCCGTTCGGCCGGCACGTGGTGCAGCACCACACCCGTCACCAGCACCATGATCGCGCCGCCGGCCACGCCCGAGGCCAGACGCCACACGAAGAACCACACCTCCGACAGCGGGAACGCGCAGGCGAAGAAGGCCAGCGACGTCAGCGCCATCATCTGGCGCAGCACCGCGACCGGCGACGTGAAGCGTGCCATCGCGCGTCCCGACAGCGCACCGACGAGGTAACCCGCGAGGTTCGCGGCGCCGAGCAGCGCGACACGACCGGCCGGGAACCAGTGTTCCTGCACCATCGGCGGAATCAGCGGCGTGTAGGCGAAGCGGGCGAGGCCGATGCCCACGAGGCTTGCGGCGAGGCCCGCGAAGATCGCGAGGAAGGCGGTGCGCTGCGGCGTCCCGAGGGCGGGGAGCGTGGCCGGACCAGGTGGGGTCATGTCGGTTCCTTCGAAGTGCAGCGGGGACGTCGCCGCCATCTCGCAATCCTAGGGTTTACCCGTTTACTTTTTTGATGCGTTCGGGCGCGGCAGCAATGCAGATTTGCATCACGATCCAGCGCCTGACCGGCTAGCATCCGCCCATGAACTGGGACGACGCCCGACTGTTCCTCGCGCTGGGCCGCGAGACCTCGCTGCGCGGTGCCGCGCGTGTGCTCGGCGTGGACCAGGCCACGGTGGGGCGCCGCATCGCCGCGATGGAAAAGTCGCTCGGCACGACGCTGTTCCTGCGCGCGTCCGACGGCTACGTGCTCACCGCCGCGGGCGAGGTCGCTTTCGGTGCCGCCTCGCGCATGGAAACCGCGGCGCTCGAACTGCAGAGCAAGCTCGAAGGCCAGGACGACGCGCTGTCCGGCACGGTCAAGGTCACGAGCACGGACTCCATCGCCATCGACGTGCTGATCCCCGCGATGGCCACGCTGCGCGAGCGGCATCCCAACATCCGCGTGGACCTCGAGGTCACGACGCAGGTGCTGAACCTCTCGCGGCGCCAGGCCGACCTCGCCATCCGCAACCAGAAGCCCGAGAACCCCGACCTGTTCGTGCGGCGCCTCGCCTCGTGGCCCGTCGGGTTGTTCGCCAGCGAGGACTACCTCGCGCGGCGCGGCGAACCGGTGCCCGGCACCGAGTTCGCGGGGCACGACGTGGTGGGCTTCCGCCCGCACATCGAAAAAGGCGGCTGGTTCACGCTGGTCGACGAACCGTCACGCCAGGGCACCGTGGCCGCCGCGCTCAACGCCGGACTGCTGATCCGCCACGCCGTCGCCGCCGGCCTCGGCCTCGCCGAGATGCCGCTCGTGCACGGCCTTCGCGACGGGCTCGTGCGCGTGTGGCCCGAGCGTGTGCGCAAGGCGAAGTACGACGTGTGGCTCATGCACCCGGACCTGCGCAACACGGCGCGGGTGCGGGCGGTGGCGGACTTCTTCGCGCGGGCGTTGAAGGACGAGGGCTAGGCCTTGCGCCGACGCGCGGGCGCCTGCTGCCGCGCCCGTTCGGCCTCCTCGATCAGCCGGCCGAGTTCGGCGACGGCCGGGCCGCGTTCACCGGCGGGCCCTTCGCCGTACGCCAGCGTGAAGTCCAGCAACGGCAGCGCGGGCAGGCCGTCCCGTTCGCCCAGCTCCACCATGCCCGGGCGCAGGTTGTCGCGCGTGAACGTGGCGACACCGAGCCCGCTCAAGGCCGCGAGGCGCAGGTCCCCGAGGCTGTGCGAGCTGAAGGCGCCGTGCCACGGGATGCCGGCGGCGTCGAGCGCGTCGATGCTGACCTGGCGGCACACGCACGGCGGCGGCGAGTAGGCGAGCGGCAGCGAGTCGGCCCGCTCGAAGCCCTCGGCCGCGGCCCACACCATGGGCAACCGTCGCAGCAGCGTGCCCTTCATCGTGCCGGAGACCGACACCACCACGGCCAGGTCGAGCTCGCGGTCACGCACCATCGCCGCGACGTCGAGCGTCAGGCCCACGCTCACCTCCAGCCGCACGTTGGGACAGCGCCGGGCGAACTGCTGCAGCAGTTGCGGCAGGCCGTCGCTCATGAAACTCTCGGGCACGCCGAAGCGCACCGTGCCCTCGATGGGCGACCGCCGGAAGTGCCGTGCCAGCGCCTCCTGTGCACCGAGGATGCGTTCGGCATGACGCAGGAAATCCTCGCCGTCGGCGGTGAGGCTCAGGCGGCGCGTGGTGCGGTGGAACAGCGGCCGACCGACGACCTCTTCCAGCCGGCGGATCTGGTGGCTGACCGCCGACTGCGTCAGGTGCAGCTGCTCGGCCGCGCGCGTGAAGCCGTTGGACTGGTGCACGGCGATGAAGGCCTGCAAAAGGTCGGTGTCGATGCTCATGGCCTGGAGATTAATGAATCCGTCAGCTGAATCCAAGGAAAATTCATCATTTGCGTCATGAAACAGGGCTCCACAGAATGGGCCCGATGAACTCCCACCCTTCCCTCGCGCTCACCGCGGTGTGCCTCGCCGCGCTGCTCTTCGGCCTCGAGATCTCGAGCGTTCCGGTCATCCTGCCCGTGCTGGAGTCCCGGCTGCACGCCGGCTTCCAGGACCTGCAATGGGTCATGAACGCGTACACCATCGCCTGCACCACGGTGCTGATGGCCACGGGCACGCTGGCCGACCGCTACGGGCGTCGCCGCGTCTTCGCGATCACCGTGGCCGCGTTCGGCATCGCCTCGCTGCTGTGCGGCCTCGCGCCGAACACGCCTGCGCTGATCGCCGCGCGGTTCCTGCAGGGCCTGGCCGGCGGCGCGATGTTCATCTGCTCCATCGCCATCCTGTCGCACCAGTTCCCCGACGGGGCGGCACGTGGCCGCGCGTTCGCGGTGTGGGGGGTGGTGGCCGGCATCGGTCTCGGCTTCGGGCCCGTCATCGGCGGCGCGATCGTCGCGGTCGCCACGTGGGAGTGGGTGTTCCTCGTGCATGCGCCGCTCGCGCTGCTGGGACTCGTGCTGATCCGTGTCGGCGTCGCGGAATCCCGCGACCCCGAGGCACACCGGCAGCGGCTGGACCTCGCGGGCATCGGCACCCTGTCCCTCGGCGTCCTCGCCCTCACCTCCCTGATCACGCAGGGCGCGGGGTTCGGCTGGACGAGCGCGGCCTCGCTGGGCCTCGCCGCCGTGTCGGTGCTGAGCCTGCTGGCCTTCGTGCGCGTCGAACTCACGCAACCCCACCCGATGTTCGACTTCTCGGTGTTCCGCATCCGCGGCTTCTCCGGCGCCATCCTCGGCTGCATCGGCATGAACTGCAGCTACTGGCCGTTCATGATCTACCTGCCGTTGTACTTCTCCGCGGGCTTCGGGTACGACACGACCACCACCGGGCTGATGCTGCTGGTCTACACCGTGCCGTTCCTCGTGATGCCGCCGATCGCGCAGTGGCTGCTGCTGCGCCTGCAGGCCCGCGTGGTGATCCCCGCGGGGCTCGGGCTGATCGGGCTCGGCTTCCTCGCCATGAAGCTCGGCACCGGCTTCGCGCACCTGGGCGGCTGGACGGTGCTGCCCGGCGCGCTGCTGGCCGGCATCGGGCTCGGGCTGACCACGACACCCGCGACGAACATGACCACGGCCTCGGTTCCGGCGAACCGCGCCGGCATGGCCTCGGGCATGGACGTCAGTGCGCGGTTGATCACGCTGGCCCTCAACATCGCGGTGATGGGGCTCGTGCTGGTGGCCGGGATCCTCTCGGCGCTGGATACGGCGCTCGGGCCGGCGCCCGGGGCCGCGCGCCTGCGGGCCGTGGCCGAACAGCTGGCGGGCGGCGACGTCGCGGGCGCCCGCGGCGCGCTGGTGGCACTGGATGCCACCGCGGCCACGGACGCCGTGTTGCACACCGCCGTCACACGCGGCTTCGGCTGGGTGCTGCTCTGCGGCGCACTCGGCGCCTTGCTCACCGCAGCGCTCAGCCTGGCGGTGCTCACGTCGCGTCCCGCACCGTCACCCGGCCTGCAGCTCGCAACCCGAGACCCGCAGCCACCGCCGCGATGAGCCCGAGCGCCGCCAGCGAGGCCCAGGGCATCGCGGGGGTGGCGGCCGGCGGCGTGAACCGAGGCTGTGCCGCGAAGTCCGACGCACCGAACCGCACCTCGTCGAACAGGTAGGGATAGAAGAAGCGGCGCAGGTCCGAGTGGTACGCCGTGACCGCGTCCTGGTAGGCCAGCTGCGCGGTGAGGTCGGTGCCCGCCTGGCGGTGCAGCACGGCCTGCACGCCGACACCGGGCAGCAGCCAGCCGAGGCGTTCGGTCCAGCGCTGGCGCGTTTCCATGCCGGCGCGGTAGGCCGCCACGCGCTCGGCCACGTGTTCGTCGCCGAGCTGCTGGAACGCGAAGTACCACTTCCAGTGGAAGCCTTCGGGCAACGGCGCCGTGCCGCGCCACTCGGGGTGGGTGCGGAAGAACCGGTCCATCGTGTCGCCCGGCGGCAGGTCCCACGCACCGTGCACGGCCTGCCGCTGCGCGAGCATCAGCGCCACGCCTTGATGCACCGGCACCGCGCGAGACAGCGCGGCGTTCGCGAGGGTCGGCAACAGCAGCGTCAGCACGGCCCACGCGCCCATCAGCGCCGTGGCGTGGGCTGCGGCGCTGCCGCGCGCCGAGCCGATCGCGAGCGACAGCCCGCCCCAGAACACCACGCTGGCGGCCGTGGCCAGCAGCACCGTCGCAACCGCGGCCAACGGCATGCCGCTGGCCACCGCGCCCGCGAGCACCGGCAGCACGAGCGCGACGAACACCAGCACGGCGCGCAGGCCGGCACGCCGGATCCACAGGCGCCGGCCGCCGCCGGGCAGCGACATCAGCGTGACGAGGCGGCCGGCACGCCGCTCACCCGAGACGATGTCGTGCAGCAGCGCGATGAGGAACAGCGGCGCGAGGTACACCAGCACGAAGGCGTAGTCGAACCGCCCGGCGAGCACGAGCTCGGGGTTGAAGGTCTCGCCTTCGTGCAGCTGGGCCTGCAGCGCGAGGGCCCGCACGCGCAGCACGCCGGGTGCCGCATCACGCAGGCCGAGCGCCGTGAACGCGGCGGACGACGGTGGGTCCCATGTGCCGTGGAACGTGTAGTACGCCACCGTGCCGGCGTCCTGGCGCGCGAGCCGGGTGCGGGCCTGCGCCTGCAGGTCCTGCGCCTGCAGTGCAGCCAACCGCGAGAGGGTCGCGTGCTGGGCTGCCACCTCGCGCAGCCCCAGCACCACGGCCAGCGAGGACAGCAGGAACAGCGCGACCAGTGCGGCCACGGACACCGGCGAACGCCAGAGCAGGCGGGCCTCGTGGAAGATCGTGTTCATCGGGTCTCCTTTCCGAGCCGGTTGGAGGCGACGACCAGCACGGCCGACAGCGCCACCAGCCACAGCAGCAGCGTTCCCGCCGCCGAGGCCGCTCCACGCATCGACGGGTCGGGCGCGAAGTGGAAGTCCGCCGCGCCGTGCCAGTGGGTGCTGGCGATGCGGCTGTCCCGGCTCGACTTGTCGTCGCGGAAGGACAGTTGCTCGGCCTGCAGCCGGTTCAGGTGCTGCACCAGCGCATAGCGATGCCGTTCGGCCTGCTCGACGAACCGGCGGTACTGCCACAGGTCGGTGCCGGCCACGGCCATCGACAGGCGCCGCAGCGCCACCATCGGGCTGAGCCAGGCGAAGCGGTCGACCTGGGCGAGCTGCCGCTCCTGCCGCTCGAACGCTTCCGTCGCGTACCGCGCGAACAGCTCGCTCGTCAGCCGCTCGCCTTCCATGCCCACCAGGCCCTTGTAGTTGACGGGCAGGTCCTCGATGCGCGCCACGCCGTAGCGGGCCAGCACCTGCTGGCGGAAGCCCGCGAAATACGGGTCGTCGGGGTTGTGGCTGTCGCCGATGGCCGCGAGGTCGCGGGCGATCGCGATGTCGGTCTCGAAACGCGTGGGCAACGCGGTGCGGGCCAGGGCCAGCTCCGGCCCGAGGCGCGGCACCACCACGACCCAGGCGGTCCAGGCCGCGAGCAGCACGAGCAGCACGTCGCGTCCGCGCGGCAGCCAGGTCGATGCGGCCGTGATGCCGACGACCCAGATCGCCAGCCACGCGGCATGGGCGAGCGCCAGCACGGCGGCCGCCCCGCCCTGCCCCGGCGTCGACAGCCCGATTGCCGCGAGTGCGATCACCGCGGGGGCCAGCACGAGTCCGGCGACACCGCCAAGGGCCAGCGCCTTGCCGGCCACGAGTTGCGCGGGCCGCACGCCCTGCGCCAGCAGCACCCGCAAGGTCCCGGACTCGCGCTCGCGCGCCACCGCGGCGTGCCCGACGAAGATCAGCAGCAGCGGAGCGAGCACCTGCAGCACGAACGCCGGCGTCAGCTGCCCGAAGCGCAGCAGCAACGACGACTGCCGCACGTCGCCGAAGTTCGCGCTGTTCTGCCGGTGTCCTTCGAGGAACAGCGTGTGGCCCGTGAAGGCGTCCACGCCGGGATCGAAGGCCGCGAGCGCGCCGGGCGCGCGGAACACGAAGTGGCCGTAGTGCACCATGCGGTGCGGATGGCGGTCGGGCTGCGTGTCGAACTCGTGGTCCACCTGCGACTGGTGCAGCGCACGCGCGGCGGCCGCGGCCTGTCGCTGGTCCCACGCCGTGAACGCGGCGGCCACCGTCAGCAGCACGAGCAGCACGAGGCCGCCCATGGCCACGCGGTCGCGCCGCATCAGGCGCCACTCCTCGAAGGCGATGCGTCGGACCGGGCTCATCGGGCGGCCTCCGCATCGGCGTACCGCCGGTGCAGCGCGCGCACGTCGAAACGTTCGGCGCCGTCGGCCGCCACCGACTCCACGAGGCGCCCTCCGGCGATGAAGCCGATGCGGTCGGCCACGTCGGCCGCGCCGAGCAGGTCGTGCGTGACCATCAGCACGGCGATGCCCTTCGCGCGCAGGCGCCCCAGCAACTGGTTGAACTCCGCCGTGGCCTGCGGATCGAGGCCCGACGTGGGCTCGTCGAGCAGCAGCGCCGGCACGTGGCGCGCGAGCGCGAGCGCGATCGACACCTTCTGCCGCATGCCCTTCGAGAAGCCCGAGACGCGCCGGCCATGGGCGTCCGCCGCGAGACCCGCGGCCGACAGCGCGGCATCGATGTCGGCGACCGGCGCCGGCTGCCCGGCCAGGTCGAGCAGGTACGCCACGTTCTCGCGGGCACTCAGGTGCTCGTACAGCGCAACGTTCTCGGGGATGTAGGCGAGGCGCCGCCGCGCTTCGGCGGGCGAGGTCGCGGGGTCGACGCCCTGCACGCGCACGCGGCCCTGCGTCGGGGACACGAACCCGAGGAACAGGCTCAGCGTGGTCGTCTTGCCGGCACCGTTGGCGCCGAGCAACGCGCAGATCTCGCCGGCCCGCACGGCCAGGTCGAGCCCGTGGAGGATGGTGCGGCCACCGTAGCCGGCGACGACACCGGCGGCTTCCAGCACGGGGGAATGGGTGGGGGACTGGGTCATGGTCAGAAGCGGGTGTGGAGTCCGAGGGAGATCGTTCGCGGCGTGCCGGGCATGACCCACAGGCGGCTGTACGAACTGGCGTAGTAGGTGGTGTCGAAGAGGTTGTCGACGTCGGCGACGAGGCGGGTGGACGGCGTGACCGACCATCGCGCCGACAGCCGCGCCGTCGTGTAGGCGGGCAGCTGGAACGGCGCACGGCCCGCATCGGCCTCGGCCTGCGTGTAGACCTCGCCCAGGCGTTCGCCCACGTGGGTGACACCGGCGCCGAGGCTCCAGTCCTGCCCGTTCGGCAACGTGTCCTCGTAGACCGCCATCGCGCTGCCGGTGATCCGCGGCACGTTGCGCAGCGGGCTGCCCACGGCCAGCCGCTCGTCCTCGGTGACCGCGACGTCGGTGTACGCGAGGTTCGCGCTCAGCCGCCAGTGCGCGGTCAGCTGGCCGGCCACGTCGAACTCGATGCCGCGGCTGCGCACCTTGCCCGCAGCGATCGAGCGCGTGGGATCGGTCGGGTCCGGCGTCAGCACGTTGCGCTTGCGGATCTCGAAGACGGCGAGGCTCGCCGCGACGGACCGCGCGGCGTTCTCCCACTTCGTCCCCGCCTCCGTGGCGACACCCTCCTCGGGGTCGAAGGTCGTGCCCGCAGAGTCCGCCGTGTTCGGCCGGAAGCTGCGGCCGGCGTTCGCGTACACGGTCCACCGGTCGTCCGGCAGCCAGCTGAAGCCGATGCGCGGCGATGTGGCCGTGGGCTGCTGCGCCACCGTGCGCCCCGTGCGGCGGTTGTCGAGGCTCTGGTCGAAGCGGTCGAACCGCAGGCCGGCGACCAGCCGCCAGTCGGGGGCGAGCTTCACCGCGTCCTGCATGTAGAAGGCGGTGTTGCGCTGGCGCTCGAGGGTGCTGGTGTTCAGACCGAGCGCGGGCCGCGGCTGGCCGTAGACCGGGTCGAAGACGTCGATGGGGATCGGGCTGCCGCTGAGCGCGATCGAGTCCATGCGGTAGCGGAACGTCTCGACGCCGAAGAGCAGGTCGTGCTCGACCGGGCCCGTGGCGACCGTGCCTTGCAGCTCCGCCTGCAGTGCGGTGTCTTCCGAGTTGTAGTCCCGGAAGTAGTACTGGCGGGTCTGGATGCCGCTGGTGGTCGGTGACCCTGTCGCCTGCGTCGTGTAGCCGTGGAGCGAGGTGTCGAGGTACGAGAGCCCGAAGCGGCTCCGCCAGGCCGGGCTCCATTCGTGCGACAGCATCAGCTGGTGGCGTTCGTTCACGAGCGTGATGTCGCCGTCGCCCGGCTCGCCCAGGAACCGCTCGCGCGGGAGCGCATCGGGCCGGTCGCCCACCGCGACGACCCCGCGGTCGAGCGGAACGGACTGGCGGATGAACTCGCCGCGGTAGTCGAGCACGGTGTCGGGGCCCAGCTTCCAGGTGATCGCCGGGGCCGCGATTTCCCTCCGGGACCCGACGAAATCACGGAAGCCGTCGCGCTCCTCGTAGGCCAGGTTCAGCCGGTAGGACAGCTGATCGTCCACCGGCCCCGTGCTGTCCAAGGCGCCGCGGCGGAAGCCGAAGCTGCCGGCCTTCAGTTCGAGCTCGTTCGCCGCGGTGCGGCGCGGCCGCTTCGAGACGATGTTCAGCGTGCCGCCCGGTTCGCTGCTGCCGTACAGCGCGGCTGCCGTGCCCTTCAGGAACTCGATCGACTCCACCGCGGCGAGGTCGCGCGGCGCGTTGTAGCCGCGGTTGGCCGAGAAGCCGTTGAAGAGCGTCGCCATGCCCGTGTTGTCATGGCCCGGCATGCCGCGGATCGCGATGTTGTCCCACAGGCCGCCGAAGTTGTTCTGGCGGGAGACGCCGCTGACCTGGTCCAGCACGTCGTCGAGGCGGGTGGCGCCGAGGTCCTCGATGGCCTGCGGGGTCACCACGCGCACCGACTGCGGCAGTTCGCGCAGGGGCAGGTCGGTCTTGGCGCCGGAGGCATCGTCGGCGACGAGCCCTTTCGAGGACGCGCGGTCGGTCACGAGGACGGGGCTGAGTTGCGGGGTGTCGGCGGCAGCGGTCTGCGCGCCGGCGAGCGGCGGCGACAGCAAGGCGGAGCACACGAGGGCGTGCGAGAGCGGCGTGCGGCGAAGCACGAAGGAACGTTGTTTCATGGACGGACGAGGAACGGTGCTGCGCGCGGTTCTTCCGCGCGCAGCGAATGCACGAGGGCGGCCCCGGTTCAGTCCGAACCGGGCCGCGACGAGGGTGTGGGGGGAACGCGCCGCGAACGCGGCGGCGGGGTCAGGCGCGTGGCGGGTCGCGCGAGGCGAAGGTCCACGGCCGGGCGGACCGGACGAGGGTGTCCGATGCCGGCGGAGCGAAACGGTCCGCGGTGGGCGCCAGCGGCAACGTGACGGGACCGGCCGCGACGGGCGCGAAGGCCTGGGCGTGCGCGTGGCACCACTCGCAGAGTTCGTGCAGGCCGTCGTCGTCCGGGGACCCGGTGCCGCCGTCCGCCTGCCAGCCCGCCACCGCCTCGCCGAGGTTCGGCAGGTGCTTCGCTTCGTGCGTGGGCAGGCCGATGGCCGTGTTGAAGAACACGGACAACAGCAGGAGACGAAGCAGGAAGCGGGTCATGGGCTCGGCGAGAAGGCGGGGATCATAGCGGACGCCTTCGCGCGCGCGATTCGAGGACCAGAAACGGGCCGGCAGTTCAGCCTTCTTTGCCGCTCCTGCAGGGCCTGCGGCGTGTGGCGCGCGTCCGCCTCGCTGAAACCATGGCCGCTCAGCGGCGCAAGTGCTGCGTCACCATGTCGATGAACGCCGAGGTCTTCGCCGGCAGGAAGCGGGCGGCCGGGGTCACGGCATGCACCGCGCTGTCCTCCCCCACTGCCCAGTCGCGCAGCACGGGCACGAGTCGCTTGCGCGCAGGGTGCTTCTCGAGCAGCCAATCCGTGGCGATGGCGATGCCGGCGTCCTCGGCGGCGGCCGTCACGAGCGTCTCGGCGTCGTCGGCCACGAGCGAGGCGGAGATCGGAACCTCGACGCGCTGTGCTGCCTTCCGCAGCACCCAGGCCGAGCCGCGGTCGTGCCCGGCGAAGCCGAGGCACTGGTGCTGCGACAGGTCCTGGGGCCGCCGGGGCGTGCCGAGCCGCCGGAGGTAGCCCGCAGACGCCACGAGACGGCGACCGAAGGTGGCCAGCCGACGGGCCACCAGCGAGCTGTCGGGGAGTTGTCCGAGCCGGATCGCCACGTCGAATCCCTCGCCCACCAGATCCACGAAGTGATCGGCGTAGTGCACCTCGACGCGCACGCCGGGGTGCCGGGCGAGGAACGCGGGCATCAGCGGCGCCACCCACAAACGCCCGTACGAACGTGGCACGGTGACGCGCAGCAGGCCCTGAGGAATGTTGCGGTGCGCGGCCATCCGGGCATCGGCGTCGGCGATTTCCTCCAGCACCGCGGTCATGCGCGAGAGGTAGGCGGCCCCCGGCTCCGTGAGTGCGACGTGCCGGGTCGTCCGCTCGAAGAGGCGCACCCCCAGCCGGCCCTCCAGCGCACCGATGCGGCGCGACACCGTCGAGCCGTCCTTGCCCAGGCGCAAGGCCGCCGCGGAGAAGCTGCCCGACTGGGCCACGACGACGAAGGTCTGCACCTCCTCCAGGGAGGACGGTTGCAAGGGCGGCGCAGTCAGCGGCGGTCGGGCGGATGGCATGCCCGGATTTTATTGCGCTGGATGCACAAGTGGACTGCATTGCCGCCCATTGCCGCACCAGGCGCATGAATATCCAATGCCGGCATGAACTCACCGATCCCCCCGAGCGCCAGCGTCCGACGCTGGTATGTGCTGGCCGCCGGCTTCACGGCGAATGCGGCGTTCTCCGCGGCCATCTCCGGACTGCCAGCCGCGGCGGTGCCGCTGCGCGAGGCCTACGCCCTGACGACCTCCGGCCTGGGCGCCGCCCTCGGTGCGGTGGGCCTCGGCATCGCCGTCAGCGAACTGCCGTGGGGCGTGCTGACCGACCGGGTCGGCGACCGGCGCGTGCTGCTGTCCGGCCTGGGCCTCACGGCGGCCGTGCTCGCCTGGATGGCGGCCTTCGCCTCGCCGACCGCCGATGGCATTCCTTCACTCCCCCACCTCGCGGCCTGCATGGGCCTGCTCGGACTGGCCGGGGGCAGCGTGAACGGTTCCAGCGGGCGCGCGGTGATGACCTGGTTCTCCGACCGCGAACGAGGCCTCGCCATGAGCATCCGTCAGACCGCCATGCCCGTGGGTGGAGCGTTCGGCGCGATCGCCGTGCCCGCCATGACCGCCGGCAGCGGATTCCAGGGAGCCTACGCGCTGCTCGCGGCGGGCTGTCTCGGGGCCGCTGCCTTCTGCTGGCGCCAGATCCGATCGCCCCGCACGCCACGAGGCACTCCACCGGACGGTCGTCCGCCCGCGAAAGTCGAGTCGCCACTCGGTCGCTGGTCCGTGTGGCGCATCGTCCTGGCCATCGGCGCGCTGTGTGTCGCGCAGATCGCCGTGCTCAGCTTCATCGCCGTGTTCCTGCACGACGTGGCGGGCTTCGGGCTGGTCGCCACCAGCACGGCGATGGTGGTGTACCAGGTGGGCGCCGCGGTCCTGCGCGTGTGGAGCGGCGCATGGACCGACCGGCGGGCGAACCGACCGTCGTTCCTGCGGCAATGCTGCCTCGTCACCACGGCCCTCTTCGGCGCGCTCGCGGCGCTGGCGGCCGGTCCTCGATGGCCCGGCACCGATTGGGCGCTGCTGATCACGCTCGTTGCCGGCGGCATGGCCGCCTCGTGCTGGCACGGGGTGGCGTTCACGGAACTTGCCGTCCGTGCGGGCGCCGCGCACGTCGGCACCGCACTCGGCATGGGCAACACGCTCGCGTTCGCGTCGTACTTCCTCACGCCGTTGATCGTGCCGCTGGCGCTCGGGGCCGGCGGCTGGACCGCGGCATGGAGCCTCGTGGCGGCGAGCGCCTTGTTGGCCTGGCCGATGTTTCCGCGCCGGTGAGCGCGCCGGCCGCCGCTCGATACACGGCCGATGCGCACGTGCCATCCACAACCTGGAGGATGGGCATTGGTGTCCCGTCGATAGACTCCATCGACACACCATCCTTCATTCCGGAGCGCCGCCCATGGCCGTCTCGTCGAACCCCTTCTCGTCCTGGAACGGCGAGGACCTCTGGCGCTACTGGCTGCCGCAGGCGGCCAACGGCGGCGGCGGCAGTTTCGTCCAGCCCATCCTGCCCTGGACCCTCAACATCAACAACATCAACTCCCGCGCCCCGGCCACCGAGGCCGCGGTGGTGGCAAAGCACAGCTACGGCCGGCAGATCGGGCGCATCGCCGACCTGCTGCACCTCCTGCTGACGACGCGTCACGGCGACCTGCTCGACGACGAAGCGGCGGCCGAGTTCATGGCGATGTGGCGGGAGGTCGAGGCCATCAAGGCCGCGGGGGCCGGGGAACGGGTCCGGCAGCTGGCGAAGGACCTCGCGAGCATCAAGGCCGAGAACCCCGAGGAATACATGCAACTGCGCAACCTGCTGAAGAGCCGACTGTAGCAAGAGCGCACCCGGAATGCAAAAAGCCCGGCGGACTTTCGTCTACCGGGCTTTTTTCCTACCAATGTGGTAGGCGCGATTGGACTCGAACCAACGACCCCCACCATGTCAAGGTGGTGCTCTAACCAGCTGAGCTACGCGCCTGCAAGACCACGACTATAGCACCCTTTTTGGGTCACCGTCTACGGGCAGATCGAACTCCTTCGATTTTTGCCACGAGACCCAACACGTGGTTCAGCCTGGCCGAGTCAGAGACCTCGACCGTGAAGCTCATGCGCGCGGTGCTGCCGCGCAGGTCGCGGGCCGATTGGGTGTTCACGTTGGTGACGTTCATGCGCTCCTTCGTGAACACCTCGGAGATGTCCCGCAGCAGGCCCTGGCGGTCGGCCGCCTCGACCTGCACGTCCACCGGGTACACCACGGCCTTGTCGCTGCGCGGGATGCCCCACTCGACCGCGATCACACGTTCGGGCACGCGCTGGCCCATCTCGCGGAAGTTGGTGCAGTCGGCGCGGTGGATGGCCACGCCGCGGCCGCGCGTGACGTAGCCGCCGATGGCATCGGGCGGCGCGGGACGACAGCAGCGCGCGAGGTTGGTCAGCAGCGACTCGAGGCCCACGACGAGCACCCCGCCCTTCGGCGCCTCGCCGTCGGGGCGCGAGCGGCGCTGGGCGATGACCTCGTCGGGATCGGGTGCGGCCTCGGGCGGGCGCAGCAGCGTCTCGATGTTGCGCAGCGAGTACTCGTCCTTGCCGATCACCTCGAACAGCGCGTCGGCCTGGCGGAAGCCCAGCTGCGTGGCGATGTCGTCGAGCTTCACCGCGGTCTTGCCCTCGCGCTGCAGCAGCTTCTCCACCGCCTCGCGGCCGCGGGCGATGGTGTGCTGCTGCGCGAGCGCGTTGAACCACGCACGCACCTTCGCGCGCGAGCGGTGGCTCTGCAGGTAGTTCAGCTCGGGGTTCAGCCAGTCCATCGACGGGCCGCCCTCCTTCACCGAGATCACCTCGACCGTCTGCCCGCTTTGCAGCGGCGTGTTGAGCGGCACCATGGACCCGTCGACCTTGGCGCCGCGGCAGCGGTGGCCGAGGTCGGTGTGCACCGCGTAGGCAAAGTCGATGGGCGTGGCGTCCACCGGCAGTTCGATGACCGAGGCCTGCGGCGTGAAGACGTAGATGCGGTCGTCGAACACGGTGTCGGCGGTCGGCGCATCGCCGCCCCCCGCGAAGTCGCGCTCCCACGCGAGCAGCTGGCGCAGCACGGTCTTGCGGGCCTCGGCGATCTGCGCGTCGAAGTCGCCCGCCGCGCTGACGCCGGCGTAGCCCTTCGTGCCCGCCTCCTTGTAGGCCCAGTGCGCGGCCACGCCGTGTTCGGCGTGGTCGTGCATCGCCTGCGTGCGGATCTGCACCTCGACCGCCCGGTGGTTGTCGTCGTACACGACGGTGTGCAGCGACTGGTAGCCGTTGGGCTTGGGCCGCGCGATGTAGTCGTCGTACTCGCCCGGCACCGGCGTCCACAGCGCGTGCACGTGGCTCAGCACCGCGTAGCAGTCGGGGATGTCGGGCACGATGACCCGCATCGCGCGCACGTCGAACACCCGCTCGAAGTCGAGGCCCTTGCCGCGCATCTTCTTCCAGATGCTGTAGATGTGCTTCGGACGGCCCTGCACCTCGGCGTGGATCTGGTGCTGGGCCAGCACTTCCTCGAGCCGCGTGCGGAAGCGCTCGATGCCCTGCTCCCGTTCCAGGCGCTTCTCGTCGAGCAGGCGCGCGATGGTCTTGTACTGCGCGGGCTCGGTGAAGCGGAACGCGAGGTCTTCCAGCTCCCACTTGATCTGCCAGATGCCCAGGCGGTTGGCGAGCGGCGCGAAGACCTGCATGGACTCGCGCGCGAGCGCCACCGGGCACTCGGTCTTGGTGCTGGCGAAGTGGCGAAGCGTCTGCAGGCGCGAGGCCAGGCGCAGCAGCACCACGCGCAGGTCGCGCGAGAACGCGAGCAGCATCTTGCGCACGCGCTCGGTCTGCTCGGCGCGCTTCTCCTCGTGCACCTGGGCCTCGCGCGCGGCGCGCTGGATCTGCACCAGCTTGCGCGTGTGCATCACGAGGCCGGCGTACGACGGGCCGAAGGCCTTGCTCACGACCTCCTCGGGCTTGTTCAGGAAGTCGCCGGCGTAGACGAGGTAGGCCGCGGCACGCATCGACGGCGCGGCACCGATGCCTTCGAGGATGGCCGCGACACCGTCGGCGTGGACGAGCGCATCCTCGCCGGTGTCGAGCAGCTGGCCGCCGAGCAGCGGCTCGGCGAAGGCCCGGGCCCGCGTGAGCTGCGACTGTTCGGCGGACGTGGCTTCGCCATGCCCCTCGTCGGTCAGTTGGACGATGGGCGCGGCGGCCTGGGTGCGGTCCAGCAGTCCGGTCTTCATGCCGACAGGAGGAAGGTGCGCACGGCCCCGATCTGTTCGTCGTTGGTCAGCATCGGCGCATGGCCGACGCCGGCGAATTCACGCAGCTCGGCGCGGGGTCCGCGTTCGCTCATCACCCGCGCGGTCGCGGGCGACAGCAGGTCGGAATCGGCACCGCGCAACAGCAGCGTGGGCGCGGTGATCTGGTCGTACATCGCCCACATCACGGCCTCGCCCGCTTGCGCGGCGGCCGGGGTGATGCCCTTGAAGGGGACGGCGATGCTCGGGTCGTAGTGCAGCTTGAAGCCGGTGCCGTCCGGACGCAGCATGGGGCGCGTGAGCGCAAGCCACTGCTCGGGCGTGTGCGGGCCGAAACCCTTCGAGAGGGCCCACAGGGCCTCGGCGGCCTGCTGCTCGGTCTCCCAGTGCGCGGGTTGCCCCAGGTAGCTGCCGATGCGCGCCACGGCGTCGGCCTCGATGGTCGGGCCCACGTCGTTGACCACCAGGCGGCCGATGGGCGAATGGCCGAGCGCCGCCACCACCATGCCGATGAGGCCGCCCATGGACGTGCCCACCCAGTGCACCTCGGGCACGTTCAGGCGGGCGATCAGCGCGATCATGTCGGCCGCATAAAGCGGCACCTGGTAGCCATTGGGGTCGGGCAGCCAGTCGGAGTGGCCGCGACCGAACACGTCGGGCGCCACCACGCGGTACTGGTCCTGCATCGCCGAGGCGAAGACGTCGAAGTCGCGCCCCTGGCGCGAGAGGCCGTGCACGCAGACGAGCACGCGGGGGTTGGCCGCGTCGCCCCACTCCCAGTAGGCCATGCGCTGGACCGCGCGCCCGCGGAGGACGGGGACGTGGTGAAGGCGCGGTTCGTGCATGCTGATTCCTGTCTCGTTCCGAAGTCCGCCGTGCACACGAAGTTCGCGAGGGACCGACATAATGTCCCGCACTGTATCAACCCCCAGGAGAATCTTCATGCTGAAAGGGAAAACCGCCCTCGTCACGGGCTCCACCAGCGGCATCGGCCTCGGCATCGCGCTGACGCTCGCGAAACAGGGCGCCAACGTGGTGCTGAACGGTTTCGGGGCGTTCGAGGCAGCACGCGACGAGGTGGCCGCCACCGGCGTGAAGGTCGGCTACCACGGTGCCGACATGAGCAAGCCCGGCGAGATCGCCGAGATGATCGACTACGCGAAGAAGGATTTCGACGGCGTCGACATCCTCGTCAACAACGCCGGCATCCAGCACGTGGCCAACGTCGAGGACTTCCCCGTCGAGAAGTGGGACGCGATCATCGCGATCAACCTCACCTCGGCCTTCCACACCACCCGCCTCGCGCTGCCGGGCATGAAGGCGCGCAACTGGGGGCGCGTGATCAACGTGGCCTCGGCGCACGGGCTCGTGGCGTCGGCCCAGAAGTCGGCCTACGTGGCGTCGAAACACGGCATCGTGGGCTTCACGAAGGCCGTGGCGCTCGAGACGGCCACCACCGGCATCACCGTCAACGCCATCTGCCCGGGCTGGGTGCTGACCCCGCTCGTGCAGAAGCAGATCGACGACCGCGCGGCGCGCGAGAACATCCCGGTCGAGCAGGCGAACCGCGAGCTGCTCCAGGAGAAGCAGCCCTCGCTGCAGTTCGTGACGCCCCAGCAGCTGGGTGAACTGGCGGTGTTCCTCAGCTCGCCGGCCGCCGACCAGATCCGCGGCGTGGCCTGGAACGTGGACGGCGGCTGGGTCGCTCAGTAACTCACTTGGTCATCTGCACGGTGCCGTTCACGTTGACGGTCACCGTGCCCTTGCCCAGTTCCACCGGCAGGGACTCGTCGGACGCCATGGACGCCTTCGCGCGCATCATCGGCGCCACGGCGAACCCCACGGGCTCGTTCGAACCCACGTTCACCTCGCGGATCACGTAGCCCGTGTAGCCGAAGTGCTTCGCGTACTCGGCGGCCTTCGCGCGGTAGGCCGTGATGGCCTGGGCGGTGAGCTCGCTCTCGACCTTCTCGCGCTGCTCGCGCGACAGGTTCGTGCCCACGCGGCCGATGGTCAGCGTGGTGATGCGGCCGGTCAGCTTGGCGATGCCGGGAATGTCGCGGCCTTCGACCAGCAGCTCGGCGGTGCCCTGCCAGCCGTTGATCACACCCTTGTTCGTGTAGCGGGGGAACAGCGAGAAGTTGCCGGTCTGCACGTCGATCTGGCCCGGCTTGGCGGCCTTCTTGGCCTCGGCGAGCGCGGCATCCAGCGCCTGCTTGAGCTGGGCCTGCACCTGCGCGGCTTCGGTGCCTTCGCGGGTGGTGGTGAGGGCCACGCTCAGCAGGTCCTTCGTGACCTCGGCGGTGGCGCTGGCCTGCAGACCCACCACGCCCACGGGCTGGGAGGACACGGGGTCGGCAGCCCAGGCGCCCGTGGCGGACAGGGCCACGGCGAGCGCCGCGGCGCGGGTGGACAGCTTCTTCATCGTTTTCGTTGTTGTCATTCGGATCTCCGGCAAGGGTCGAGCGGGAAACACGTGCGGGTCACGCACGCAGGAACGGCAGCGGGTCGAAGCGGCCCCGGATCACCTTCTCGGGAGGCACGCCCCACCACTGCCGGGCAATCGTCGCATACACCTGACGGAAGTCAGACGTGTGCACCAGGTTCTGTGTCGCGTCGAGGCGTTGGAGTTCCGGCATCGTGCCGATCAACCCGCCACGCACTGCACCGCCGAGGGCAAAATGGGACGAGGCCGTGCCGTGGTCGGTGCCGCGGCTCTGGTTCTCGCGGGCACGGCGACCGAACTCGGAATAGGTCAGCACGAGGGTGCGGTCCCAGGCACCGGCCTCGACCAGCCCCGCCCGCAGCGCGACCAGGCCCTCGGCCAGTTGCTTGAGCAGGCCCGCGTGGGTGCCGGCCTGCTGCTGGTGCGTGTCGAAGCTGCCGAGGCTCAGGTGGAACACCGGCACGCCGCCCTGCCCCGCCTGGCCGGCGACGATGCGGCACGTGGCACGCACGGCCTGGCCGAACGCGCCGGCGGGGAACCCGGTGGCGAGCGGCGTGGCCGGCGGTGTGCGCAGCCCGTCGGCGGCCTGCATCACGTCGGCCTCCACGCGCAGCACGTGGGCGAGCGCGGGCGAGCCGCCACCGTCCACTGATCGCACCAGGCGCGACTGCGCGACGAAGGCGTCCACGTTGCCGATGGCCACCGCCCGCGCACCCCGCAGCGCGCCCGGACCGGCACTGCCCAGTGCGACTCCTTCGGTGGTGAAGTGCGCGCGGTCGCGCAGGCCCGCGGCCATCGCGCGGGCCACCCAGCCGTCGTCGAGGTACTCGTCGGAGGCCGAGGCGCTGTCCCAGATCTCGATGGAGCGGAAGTGCGACAGGTTCGGCGACGGGTAGCCCAGGCCCTGCAGCACGGCGAGTTCGCCCTGCGCCCACAGCGGCATCAGCGGGGCGAGCGCGGGATGCAGGCCGACCTTGTCATCGAGGGGCAGCACGACGTCGGGCTTCAGCGCGAGCGTGGGCCGGAGCGTGGCGTAGGCCGGGTCGGCGTACGGCACGACCGTGTTGAGGCCATCGTTGCCGCCTTTCAACTCCACGAGCACGAGCACGCGGTCGGCCACCGAGGCGGCACGGGCCCCTCCCGGCAGGCCGGCGCAGGCGGCGAGGGACAGCAGGTGTCGGCGATGCAGCGTCATGGCGGGTTCACTTCAACTGGTAGGCCGGGTCGAGCGTCATCGCCCGCAGGTACGGCAGACCCACGGTGCCGGCCGGCACGGGGTTGACGGGAGGCACCGGCAGCACGGCGGCCTGCAGGCGGGACGCGGTGGCCGCGTCCGGCTCGCGGTCGGGCCAGGCGCCCAGCGGCCGCAACCAGCCGCCCGCATCGAACGCCACGCGGGCCGGGCCGAGGCGGCCGCGGCGCGCGCCATCGGCCATCGTGCCGGTGCCGTTCTCGAGGGCGAGGAACACCCGTTCGGTGAACCGCTTGCGTTCGAGCAGCGTCGCGCCGTCGATCCACGCGGTGTAGCCGGCCCAGCCCTTCACGTTGGGCGGTTGGAACAGATCCTGTCCGAGCCGCCCGGTCAGCGCCTCGACGGGTCCGAAGTCATCGAGCGCGAGGTCGAACTGCCGCAGCGTGCCCACGGCCAGTTCCACCGGCGACTTGACCAGCACGCCGCGCGTGGCCGGCGCCCAGAAGGGGTCGCTCAGCAGCAGCACGCGCAGCGCGGCCGACGTGCGCCAGCCGTTGGCCCGCAGTTCCGCGGCGGCGCGGCCCGCGATGCGCAGGTCGGGTGTGGGCGACACGAACTCGCGCCACAGCTTGTCGACGATGAAGCGCGCCGACGCGGGCTGCGCGAGGATGTGGTCGAGCGCCGAGCCCATGTCGTAGCGCGCGGTGACGCCGAAGAGCGTCTTCGGGCCGGCATCGAACTGCCTCGGCTGGAACGTCGCCTGCCAGTCGGTGCGCCGCACGCCCCAGCCCGAGAACGCGCGCGCGGCCTCGCGCACGTCGGCCTCGGTGTAGTGGCCCTCGCCCAGCGCGAACAGCTCCATCACCTCGCGCGCGAAATTCTCGTTCGGTGCCTTCGCGCGGTTGCTGCCGCCGTCGAGCCACACCAGCATCGCGGGGTCGCGTGCGACGGCCTGCAGCAGGTCGCGGAACGAGCCCAGCGCGTACTGCCGGAACAGCAGGTGCTGCACGTACATGCCCTGGGGCTGCCGCACCTTCTGCTCGGAGGTGGCGAAGTGGTTGTGCCAGAACAGGGTCATGCGCTCGGCGAGCGGCGTGGGCGACTCGCGCATCTCGACGAGCCACCAGCTCGACAGCGCCCGCGTGTCCGCGCGGTCGCGCACCCTCGCCTCGCGCCGCGCCGCCTCGTCGGGCAACTGGCTGTACGGCACGTGCACCGGCTCGGCCGTGAACGCCGGCGGCGGATGCCGCGGCGTCGCAGCCTCGGCCTGCGCCAGCAACCGGTCCACCGCCGCGGCCGGCGTCATGCCCACCCACGGCGCGACCTCGGCCGGCGACGGCGCGAATCCCGTGCGCCCCAGCAGGTGACGCACATCGGCTTCCGACAGGCGCTCAGGCACCTGCGCACCCGCCGCCCCGAGCAGCATCGCCAGCCAACATCCCACGAGGAACCGGACTGAAATCATGGATCACTAACGTCGCAATCGGCGGACCCGACGACACCGGCACCCCAAAACAAGCGTTGTTCTCGGGGTCTGCCCAGTTTGTAACAAAGGGTCAGGGGTGCTAAAACTGAGTGTGAACATGCGCACAATCGGCGCTGTTACAAATGACCAGGGAGTACCCCGATGACCACCACGACCAACCAGCGCCCCGACCGCATCGTCGTCGTGGATGATGACGCCCGCATCCGCGACCTGCTCCGCCGCTACCTCACCCAGGAAGGGTTCGAGGTGCTGCTGGCCGAGGACTCCAAGGCGCTGAACCGCGTGCTGACGCGCGAGACGGTCGACATGATCGTCCTCGACCTGATGCTGCCCGGCGAGGATGGTCTTTCGATCTGCCGCCGCCTGCGCGCCGCGAACGACCTCACCCCCATCATCATGCTGACCGCCAAGGTGGAGGACGTCGACCGCATCGTCGGCCTCGAGGTCGGTGCAGACGACTACCTGCCGAAGCCCTTCAACCCGCGCGAACTGCTGGCCCGCATCCACGCCGTGCTGCGCCGCCGCCCTGCCCTCGAGGCCCCGGGCGCGCCGGCCAAGGACGCGCTCACGGTCACGTTCGGTCCGTTCGAGTTCGACCTGGCGCTGCGCCGCCTGTCGAAGGACGGCGAACAGATCGCGCTGACCACCGGCGAGTTCTCGATGCTCAAGGCGCTGGTGCGCCACCCGCGCCAGCCGCTGTCGCGCGACAAGCTCGCCCAGCTGGCCCGCGGCCGCGAGTTCGAGCCGTTCGACCGCAGCCTCGACGTGCAGATCTCTCGCCTGCGCAAGATGATCGAACCCGATCCGGCCCAGCCGCGCTACATCCAGACCGTGTGGGGTGTCGGCTACGTCTTCGTCCCCGATGGCGCTGCTTAAACGCAAGTCCCGCCGCAAGGGGCCCCAGAAGGGCCCTTTTTTTGCACCCACGGTGCAGATGCCCGGCAACGCGATGCTCGAGTCCCCCGCCGCCCGCGGCACGGTGGCGCTGAGCCTGTTCTGGCGCACCTTCTTCCTGCTGGCGGTGCTGCTCATGGGCGGCGTGTTCGCGTGGGTGCAGACCTTCCGCGCGCTCGAGTTCGAGCCGCGCGCGGTGCAGTCGGCGCAGCAGATCGCGAGCCTCGTGAACCTGAGCCGCGCGGCGCTGAAGAACGTCGACGGCATCGACCGCGTCACCCTCGTCAAGACCATCTCGGCCGGCGAGGCCGTGAAGGTGCTCCCGCGCGAGCCCGGCGACAAGTGGGAGCCCTTCGAGCAGGACCGCTTCTCGCGCGCCATCGGCGCCGAGTTGCGCTCGAAGCTCGGCCCGGACACGCTCGTGGCCAGCAGCGTCAACGGCGTGGGCGGCCTGTGGGTGGGTTTCCTGATCGACCGCGATCCCTACTGGCTGCAGGCCGACCCCACCCGCGTGCAGCCCATGGCCGGCAGCAGCGTGGTGCTGTGGGTCACCATCGCGCTGCTCGCCACCGTGCTGGGTTCGGCCGGCATCGCCCGCCTGATCAACCAGCCGCTGCGCGACCTGTCGTTCGCGGCCAGCCGCATCCGCGACGGCGAGTACGAATCCCAGCTCGACGAGAACACGCTGACCAGCGAGATCCGCCAGGTCAACATGGGCTTCAACCGCATGGCGCGTGAACTCGCGAAGGTGGAGGAAGACCGCGCCGTGATGCTCGCCGGCATCTCCCACGACCTGCGCACGCCGCTCGCGCGGCTGCGGCTCGAGGCGGAAATGAGCGTGTACGACGAGGAGGCCAAGCGCAACATGGCCCTCGACATCGACCAGCTCGACGCCATCATCGACAAGTTCATGGACTACGCCCGCCCGGGCGAGGTCAAGCTCGTGCCGGTGCACGTCAGCAGCCTCGTCGAGCGCGAGATGGCCGGCTTCCGCGACCCCACGCAGATCCGCATCAGCTCGCGCGTGGCCATCGACACCAAGGTGATGGCCGACGAGACCGAACTGGGCCGTGTCTTCCAGAACCTGTTCGAGAACGCGCGCCGCTACGGGCGCACCACGGAGACGGGTGTCGCGCGCGTGCAGGTGACGTACGCGCGCACCGGGCCGTGGGTGATCCTCAGCGTGCGCGACTTCGGGCCGGGTGTGGCGCCCGAGAAGCTCAAGCAGCTGACCACGCCGTTCTTCCGCGGGGACGCGGCGCGCACGGCGGCCACGGGTGCCGGCCTGGGCCTCGCCATCGTCGAGAAGGCGGTGCAGCGCATGGGGGGGCACTTCGAGCTGGCGAACGCGCTCGACGGGGGCCTCGTGGCGCATGTGCGCCTGAAGAAGGCGCCGTAGCCGCCTGCCCACCTCGGTCATCCCGGCGAACGCCGGGATCCACCGCGGCCGACGCGCGCCATCGGCCAGTGGGCCCCGGCGTTCGCCGGGGTGACCATCGGCCCCTCAGGGCTTCAGCAACATGCAGATCGCCCGCGTCTCGATCGACTCGAGCCGCCCCACCGGCCCCATCTTCTCCGCCGTCTTCGCCTTCACGTTGACCTGGTCCAGCGAGATCAGCATCGCCGTGCACAGCCGCTGACGCATCGCCGGAATGTGCGGCGCCATCTTCGGCGCCTGCGCGACGATGGTGCTGTCGACGTTGCCGATCTGCCAGCCGGCTGCGCGCACACGGCGAGCGGCTTCGGTCAGCAGCGCGATGGAGTCCGCGCCCTGGAACTGCGGGTCGGTGTCGGGGAAGTGGCGGCCGATGTCGCCCAGCGCGGCGGCGCCCAGCAGCGCGTCGGTGATGGCGTGGCACAGCGCGTCGGCGTCGGAGTGGCCGAGCAGGCCGTGGGTGTGCGGGATGTCGATGCCGCCGAGGATGAGCTTGCGGCCCTCCACGAGCGCATGGGTGTCCCAGCCCTCGCCCACGCGGAACTTCGGAACGGGGCCTTTGATCATGGTCGGGTCCTCAGCAGGCGTTCGGCCAGCGCGAAGTCGGCCGGCCAGGTGATCTTGAAATTCTCGAGCGAGCCCGGAACGAGCAGCGGACGCTGGCCCGTCGCCTCGATGGCGCTCGCCTCGTCGGTGACGTTGCCGGTGGCCGACGCCAGCGCGGCCATCAGCGGGCCCAGCCGGAACATCTGCGGCGTCTGGGCCTGCCACATGCCGGCGCGGTCCACGGTCTCGCCCACGCGGCCGGTCGACTCGCGCTTGAGCGTGTCGGGCACCGGCAGCGCGAGCAGGCCGCCCACCGGGTCGGGCAGGCAGGCGTCGATCAGCGTGTCGATCCACTCGGGCCGCACGAGGCAGCGTGCGGCGTCGTGCACCAGCACCCAGTCGTGCAGCCGCGCCCCGCGGGCGAGCAGTTCGCGCAGGCCCTGGGCCACGGTGTCCGCGCGGGTGGCCCCGCCGCCGTGGCACACCCAGCCCGGGAAGCCCGGGGCGTGCGCCGGGAACGCGGTGTCGCCCGGACTCAGCACCACGAGCACGGCCTTCAGGCGGGTCACCGCGGCGAGCGCGTCGAGGGTGTGTGCCACGAGGCTGCGGCCCGCCACGTCGGCGTACTGCTTCGGGCCGCCGGCGCCAGCGCGCTGGCCCACGCCCGCGCAGGGCACCACGGCATACAGGTCAGGAGGGATGTGTTCGGTCATCGGGTCGTCGAGAGCAGGGTGAATTCTATAATCCGTGCGTCACCGCCCCGGGGCCGCCAACGGCCTTCCGGGGCGTTCTGGTTTGGTCCGCCGACTCGCATGCAACTGCCCACCCTCGCCCCCGGAAAACGGTTCACGCTGCCCCGCTCCGTCGGTTCGTCCGACGCCTTGCTGCTCGCGCGCTTCGCGCAGGCCCGGAAGACGGCCGGCCACCTCACGGCCGTCTTCACCGCCGAGCCCGCCGACACGCAGCGGCTCGAGGACGAACTCGCCTTCTTCGCGCCCGAGCTGCGCATCGCGGTGTTCCCCGACTGGGAGACGCTGCCCTACGACACGTTCTCGCCCCACCAGGACCTGATCTCCGAGCGCCTGGCCACGCTGTGGCGCATCCAGCAGCGCGAGGTGGACGTGGTGCTGATGCCCGCGTCCACCTCGCTCGTGCGCCTCGCGCCGCCCAGTTTCCTCGCCGCGTACACCTTCCACTTCAAGCAGAAGGAAAAGCTCGACGAGGCCGCGCTGAAGTCGCAGCTCACGCTGGCCGGCTACACGCACGTGAGCCAGGTGGTGTCCCCCGGTGAATACGCTGTCCGCGGCGGCCTGATCGACCTGTTCCCGATGGGCTCTCTGGTGCCGTACCGCGTGGACCTGTTCGGCGACGAGGTCGACAGCATCCGCACGTTCGACCCCGACAGCCAGCGCAGCCTGTACCCCGTGCCCGAGGTGCGCCTGCTGCCGGGCCGCGAGTTCCCGATGGACGACGACGCCCGCACCGCGTTCCGTGCCCGCTGGCGCGAGCGCATGGAGGGCGACCCGACCAAGGTGCGGCTCTACAAGGACATCGGCACCGGCATCGCCACCGCCGGCATCGAGTACTACCTGCCGCTGTTCTTCGACCAGACCGCCACCATCTTCGAGTTCCTCGGCGAGGATGCGGCCGTGGTGCTGCACGGCGAGGTCGACGAATCGCTCAAGCGCTTCTGGACCGACACCCGCGAGCGCCACCGCTTCCTGCAGCACGACCGCGAGCGCCCCATCCTGCCGCCGGAAGACCTGTTCCTGCGCGCGGAGGACTTCTTCACGCTCGCCAACGCCCACGCCACGCTGGCGGTGCGCGGCACGGAGCCCGTCGAGTGGGCCCGCCCGCTGACGGACCTCAGCATCGACCGCGGCGCACCCGAACCGCTCAAGCGCCTGCAGCAGCACCTGGCCAGCACGGCGCACCGCGTGCTGATCGTGGCCGAGAGCGCCGGCCGCCGCGAGAGCCTGCTGGAGCTGCTGCGCGACAGCAAGATCGACCCGCCGAGCGTCGAGGGCCTCACCTCCTTCGAGCGCAGCGACGAGAAGTTCGCCATCGCCGTGGCGCCGCTCGCCGAAGGGTTCTTCTGGACCGAGCCCGGCATCCAGTTCGTCACCGAGACGGAGCTGTTCGCCACCACGCCCACCACCCGCCGCCGCCGCAAGCAGGAGCAGGTCAGCGACGTCAACGCGCTGATCAAGGACCTGTCCGAGCTGAAGGTGGGCGACCCGGTCGTGCACTCGAACCACGGCATCGGGCGCTACGTGGGCCTGATGAACATCGACCTGGGCGACGGCCCCAGCGAGTTCCTGCACCTCGAGTACGCGGACAAGGCCACGCTGTACGTGCCCGTCGCGCAGCTGCACCTGATCAGCCGCTACACCGGCGTCAGCGCCGAAGAAGCGCCGCTGCACAAGCTGGGCTCGGGCCAGTGGGACAAGGCCCGCCGCAAGGCCGCCGAACAGGTGCGAGACACCGCCGCCGAGCTGCTGAACCTGTACGCCCGCCGCGCCGCACGCGAAGGCTACGCGTTCCGCTTCACGCCGCACGACTACGAGGCCTTCGCGTCCAGCTTCGGCTTCGAGGAGACGCCCGACCAGAAGGCGGCCATCCACGCGGTGATCCAGGACATGATCTCGCCGAAGCCGATGGACCGACTCGTGTGCGGCGACGTGGGCTTCGGCAAGACCGAGGTGGCGCTGCGCGCCGCGTTCGTGGCGGTGAACGCCGGCAAGCAGGTGGCCATCCTCGCGCCCACCACGCTGCTGGCCGAGCAGCACTTCCAGAACATCTCCGACCGCTTCGGCAAGTGGCCCGTGAAGGTGGCCGAACTCTCGCGCTTCCGCTCGGCCAAGGAGATCAAGGTCGCGCTCGAAGGCATCGAGGACGGCACGATCGACATCGTCGTGGGCACGCACAAGCTGATCAGCCAGAGCGTGAAGTTCAAGCGCCTGGGCCTGCTCATCATCGACGAGGAACACCGCTTCGGGGTGCGCCACAAGGAGGCCGTGAAGGCCATGCGCGCCGAGGTCGACGTGCTGACGCTCACCGCCACCCCGATCCCGCGCACGCTGGGCATGGCCCTCGAAGGCCTGCGCGACCTGAGCGTGATCGCCACCGCGCCGCAGCGGCGCCTGGCCATCAAGACCTTCGTGCGTTCGGAGAGCAGCGGCACGATCCGCGAGGCCGTGCTGCGCGAGCTCAAGCGCGGGGGTCAGGTCTACTTTTTGCACAACGAGGTCGAGACCATCGGCAACCGCCTGCAGAAGCTGCAGGAACTGCTGCCCGAGGCCCGCATCGCCATCGCCCACGGGCAGATGCCGGAGCGCGAGCTGGAACACGTGATGCGGGACTTCGTGGCCCAGCGCCACAACGTGCTGCTGTGCTCCACCATCATCGAGACCGGCATCGACGTGCCGAGCGCGAACACCATCGTGATCAGCCGCGCCGACAAGTTCGGCCTCGCGCAGCTGCACCAGCTGCGTGGCCGTGTCGGCCGTTCGCACCACCAGGCCTACGCCTACCTGCTCGTGCCGGACGTCGAAGGCCTCACGAAGCAGGCCTCGCAGCGCCTGGAGGCCATCCAGAACATGGAGGAGCTGGGCTCGGGCTTCTACCTCGCGATGCACGACCTGGAGATCCGCGGCGCCGGCGAGGTGCTGGGCGACAACCAGAGCGGCAACATGATGGAGGTGGGCTTCCAGCTCTACAACGAGATGCTGTCGGAAGCCGTGCGCTCGCTGAAGGCGGGGAGAGAACCCGACCTGCTGTCGCCGCTGTCGGTCACCACCGAGATCAACCTGCACGCCCCGGCATTGCTGCCCAACGACTACTGCGGCGACGTGCACACGCGCCTGAGCCTCTACAAGCGCCTCGCGTCGGCCGACAAGGCCGACCAGATCGACGCGATGCTCGAGGAGATCACCGACCGCTTCGGCAAGCTGCCGCCGCAGGGCCAGACCCTGTTCGACGTGCACCGCCTGCGCGTGCTCGCCAAGCCGTACGGCGTGGTGAAGATCGACGCGGCGCCGGCGCTGATGGTGCTCAACTTCAAGCCGAACCCGCCCATCGACGCCATCCGCATCATCGAACTGGTGCAGAAGAACCGCCACATCAAGCTCGCCGGCAACGACAAGCTCCGCATCGAGCGCGAGACCAAGGACCCGAAGGACCGGGCCCAGCTCATCCGCGACGTGCTGCGCCAGCTCGGCCAGCCGAAGGCCGAAGCCTGACCCCTCCCCATCCCACGCCACCATGACCACCGAATTCCAACCCGGCCTCGTGATCCAGGGCTTCACCGCCCCCCTGCCCCTGTCCCGCTTCAAGGTCATCGCGTTCGACATGGACTCGACGCTGATCAACATCGAGTGCATCGACGAGATCGCCGACGCCGCGGGCAAGAAGGCGGAGGTGTCGGCCATCACCGAGGCCGCGATGCGCGGCGAGATCACCGACTTCAAGGACAGCCTGCGCCGCCGCGTGGCGCTGCTCAAGGGCGTGCCCGCCACGTTCCTCGAACAGGTCTACGCCGAACGCCTGCGCCTGAACCCGGGTGCCGAGACGCTGCTGGCCGCCGTGCATGCCGCGGGCTTGAAGAGCCTGCTGGTCTCCGGCGGCTTCACGTTCTTCGCCGACCGCGTGCGCGACCGCCTCAAGATCCACCGCGCGCAATCGAACGTGCTCGGCATCGACGCGGCGGGGCTGCTGACGGGTGACGTCATCGGCGACATCGTCGACGGCGCCGAGAAGAAGAAACAGCTGCTGCTCGCGTGCGAACAGGCCGGCTGTTCACCGGCCGAGTCCATCGCCGTGGGCGACGGCGCCAACGACCTGCCGATGATGGGTGCCGCGGGCCTGTCGGTGGCCTTCCACGCGAAGCCCAAGGTGCGCGAGCAGGCGATGGTCGCCATCAACGAGGGCGGCCTGGACCGGCTGCTCGACGTGCTGCGCTGACGCGCACGAACACGACCGGGCCCCGGGAGGGGCCCGGCAAGGCCCGCCGGACGGCAGGCCGTCGACCCGTCACTTCAGCGGATCGGTCGCCTTCAGCTTGTCGAGCTTGGCCTGGGCGGCGTTCAGCTTGTCCTGGGCCTTCTTGGTCTTGCTGGCGTTGCCACCGGCCGTGGCCTTGTCCAGCTCGGCCTGGCGCTTGGCCACGGTGGCCTCCTGCTTCTTCACCGCCGAGTCGTGCATCGACGTGAGCTTGGCGTCGGTGCACTGCGAATCGATCGTGGCGAGGGACTTCTGCAGGCCGGACTGTTCTTCGGAGTTGCCGGTTTCCTTGGCCTTCGCGAGCTTGGCTGCGACGGCGTCGTGCTTGGCTTGGCAGGCCGGACTGAGCGTCGCGGCGTAGCCCGAGATGCTGGAGACGAGCAGAATGGCGGCGAGCGCCACGGGACGGACAAGGTATGTCATTGTGGGAAGTCCTCGAGTGTTTTTTGGAGGCAGACTGTGCGGCGCCGTCTGATACTCCCGCGTCGCCGCGACAGTATGTTGGAACCGCATCCATTCGACAACAATGCGGGTAATCGCGCGTCAGTCCTCAGTCTCTCATCGCAGTCCCTCCAATGGAATACCGCCGCCTCGGAGGCTCAGGCCTCCAGATTCCCGCCCTCGTGCTCGGCACCGCCACCTTCGGCGGCGGCACGGAGTTCTTCAGGAAGTGGGGGGACACCGACGCGAAGGAGGCCACGTCCCTCGTGAGCGTGGCCCTCGAACACGGCTGCAACATGTTCGACACCGCCGATGCGTACTCGCTCGGCCAGTCCGAGGAAATCCTCGGCGCGGCCATCCGCGGCCGCCGCGACAAGGTCCTGATTGCGACAAAGACCGGCATGGCGATGGGTGATGGCCCCAACGACATCGGCACGTCACGCGAGAAGATCATCCGTTCGTGCGAGGCCAGCCTGAAGCGCCTGGGCACCGACGTCATCGACCTGTACCAGTTGCACGCGTTCGACGCGCAGACGCCCGTCGACGAGATGCTGCACGCGCTCGACGTGCTCGTGCGGTCGGGCAAGGTGCGCTACGTGGGGGTCTCGAACTACTCGGGATGGCACCTGATGAAGATGCTGGCCCTCGCCGACCGGCACGGCCTGCCCCGCCCGGTCGTGCACCAGGCCTACTACTCGCTGGTGGGGCGCGACTTCGAATGGGAGCTGATGCCCCTCGGCCTGGACCAGGACGTGGGCACGCTCGTGTGGAGCCCGCTCGCCGGCGCGAAGCTGAGCGGCAAGGTCGGCCGCAACCGCCCGGCGCCGGCCGGCAGCCGCCTGGTCACCGACGCCACCTGGGACGTGCCGGAGGATCGGCTCTTCAAGGTGACCGATGTGCTGGAGGCCGTGTCGGCCGAGACCGGCCGTTCGGTGCCGCAGGTGGCGCTGGCCTGGCTGCTGTCGCGGCCCACCGTCTCGGGCATCGTGATCGGCGCGCGCAATGCGGCACAACTCGCCGACAACCTGGGGGCGTCGGACTTCCAGCTCGACACGGCCCAGATCGCCCGGCTCGACGACGCGAGTGCGGTGACCCCGGCCTACCCGTACTGGCACCAGCGCCGCACGTTCACGAAGCGCAACCCGCCGCCGGTGGGCTGACCGTCAGGCTCGGGAGAAGCCGTAGGCCGTGTGGAAAGCGCAGAAGGCGGGTTCGAGATCCAGCGGCACCTGCGCCAGGCCCCGCACGTCGTCCAGGTCCGGCTTCCCGTCGCCCAGCGCCCCGCCCTGCGCGTGGCCGAAGCTCCACACGGCGCGGTTCGCCTCCACCGCGAAGCCGCACTGGCGGCCGAGCACGAAGCGGTCGAACCGGTCCAGGTCCGGGCGGCGCACGAGGCCTCGCGCCACGGGGTCGGCAGGGTACAGCCGGTCGGCGCCGATGCCGGCGGTGAAGGTGTCGCCCGCGGTCGTTCGGTAGATCGCCAGCACGCCGCCGCCGAGCCAGAGGTGTTCGACGGTGTCGAGCCCTTCGACGCGCACCGGCACCAGGACACGCAACGTCTTCGCGGAGGGCGGGACGAAACCCACCTCCGACTCGCTGTGTCCCCAGCCGTGGACCCGCCCGTCCGCCAGCAGTGCGAGGCACGCGTTGGGCGCCGCGGCGATCGTGCGGACCGGCGCGGGCAGTTCGACACGGCCCGGCACGAGGTCGGCCCGGCGCTTGCCGCGGCCCAGTTCCCCCTCCCAGCCGCTGCCCCAGGACCAGAGGCCACCCTCGGCGTCCCGCGCATACACGGTGCTGGACTGGGGATCGGTGGCCAGTTGCACGACGGGCGGCAGGCCGTCCACGGACTGCGGGCCGGAGTCGCTCGGGCGGGCCTGGTGGTGCGGGCTGCCCCACGACCACACGCGCCCGGCACGGTCGCGCGCCCAGGCATTGTCGGCATGCAGCACGACCTCGACGATGTCCGCGAGGCCTTCCAGGAGGGCCGCGGGGTACACGGCCAGTTCGGGCTCGGTCACGGGACCGCCGTCGAGCCCGCAGCCCCCGGCCGGGTCCGCGCGACGGCCCGGCAGGCCGTGCATGCCGAGGCCCCAGCCCCACACCTGCCCGTCCGCATCCAGGGCGAGCGCCGTGGTGCCGTTCCCGGTGACCGCCACCACGGGCGGCAGTCCGGGAACGGGCACCGGCCGGAGTTCATCGGGACCGGGCCGGCCCGTGACCTGTCCCGTGCGGTTGGCGCCCCAGGCGATCAGCGTGGCGGGTGTCGAACGAAGCGATGTCTCCATGGCAGGCGCCCTCCCCGGCGCCATCGACCTGCGATGGCCCCGGACTCTGCCACACCCTCCGCGTCAGCGGCGGTTGCCCGACAGGCGTTTCACCACGGCCACGAGGCGGTCCACCTCGTCGCAGGTGTTGTAGAACGCGAGCGACGGCCGCACCGTGGTCTCCAGGCCGAAGCGGCGCAGGATCGGCTGCGCGCAGTGGTGGCCCGTGCGCACCGCGATGCCCTCCTCGTTCAGCGCCTGCCCCACCTGCTCGGTGGTGTAGCCGTCGAGCACGAAGGACAGCACGCTCGCCTTGTCGGCCGCCGTGCCCACGAGGCGCACCCCGGGGATCGGCTTGACGTGGTGGGTCGCGTACTCGAGCAACTGGTGCTCGTACCGGCCGATGTTCTCGATGCCGAGGCGCTCCACGTACTCGAGCGCCGCGCCCAGGCCCACCGCGTCGGCGATGTTGCCCGTGCCCGCCTCGAACCGCGTGGGCGGTGCGTGGTACACGGTGCGCTCGAACGTGACGTCGGCGATCATGTTGCCGCCGCCCTGCCAGGGGGGCATGTCTTCCAGCACCTCCCGCTTGCCGTAGACCACGCCGATGCCGGTCGGTCCGAAGATCTTGTGGCCCGAGAACACGAAGAAGTCGGCGCCGAGGGCCTGCACGTCCACCTTCATGTGCGACACCGACTGCGCGCCGTCGACCAGCGCACGGGCGCCGGCGCGGTGCGCCAGGTCGACGATCTCCTTGACCGGCACCACGGTGCCGAGCGCGTTCGAGACCTGCGTCACCGAGACGATCTTCGTGCGGTCGTTCAGCAGCTTCTGGTACTCGCCGAGCAGCACCTGGCCCGAGTCGTCGACGGGAATCACCCGGATCTTCGCGCCCTTCTCGGCCGCGAGCTGCTGCCACGGCACGATGTTGGCGTGGTGCTCCAGGTGGGACACGATGATCTCGTCCCCAGGACCGATGTTCTTCGCGCCCCAGCTCTTGGCCACGAGGTTGATGGCCTCGGTGGTGCCGCGCACGAAGATGACCTCCTCCGTGGACGACGCGCCGATGAATCGGCGCACCGTCTCGCGGGCCTTCTCGTACGCATCGGTGGCCCGGGCCGCCAGCGCGTGCGCCGCGCGGTGGATGTTCGAGTTCTCGTGCGCGTAGAAGTACGCGATGCGGTCGATGACCGACTGCGGCTTGTGCGTGGTGGCGGCGTTGTCGAACCACACCAGCGGGCGGCCGTTCACGCGCTCCTGCAGGATCGGGAAGTCGCGCCGCACGGCGTTCACGTCGAACGGCGGGTGGGCCGATGCGGGCGACTGCGGGATCTCGCGGCCGGTGTGGGTCCGGGCCGACGCGGTGTCCACGAAGTAGAAGCCCCCGGGTGTCGCGGGCAGCGGTGCCTCGGGGATCCCGGCGTCCCGCAGGAAGTAGAACGGGCCCGAGGCCTCGCGGGTGCCCGGCAGGCCCAGCGGCGGCAGGCCGGTGGCATGACTGCCCACGCGCCCGTCGTAGGCCGGCGCCGCGCCGAGCACGTCGTCGGGCACGTGGTTCGGTGCCTGCGCATGGGGCACCAGCGCCGGCGCGGACGCCGCGGCGTTCGCGGGCGACTGCGGCGACGTGGGCACGAGGTTCGCGCCCGGGGGCAGCGCACCGAACGGCACCACGGACGGTGTGGCCGGCCCGGTGGCGCCCGGCGGGAGCGACAGCCCCGGGGGTTGCGGGTTGGAAGGCACCGGCACACCGCCGGCGGCGCTGCGCCCCGGCAGCGCGGCGAACAGTTCGCCGGCCAGCCGCGCGATGGCGGCCGGGTCCGGCGCGCCCGGCGGCAAGCCCGGGCTCAGCACGTCGGCGTTCGACACGGGTCCTCCGGTCACTTGTAGGTGTCCGGGTACTCGTGGTACTTGCCGATCTCGACGTCCTCGAGCACGGCCAGCGCGTCCGGCGTCTGCACGGCCAGCGAGCAGTACAGCGAGATCAGGTACGACGAGATGGCATTGCGGTTGATGCCCATGAACCGCACCGACAGGCCCGGGCTCTGCTCGCCCGCGAGGCCCGGCTGGTACAGGCCCACGACCCCCTGGCGCTTGTCACCCACGCGCAGCAGCAGCACCTTGGTCTTGCCGTCGGCGACGGGCACCTTGTCGGACGGGATCAGCGGGATGCCGCGCCACGTCAGGAACTGCGAGCCGAACAGGCTCACGGTGGGCGGCGGCACACCACGGCGCGTGCACTCGCGGCCGAACGCGGCGATGGCCAGCGGGTGGGTCAGGAAGAAGGCCGGCTCCTTCCACACCTTGGTCAGCAGCTCGTCGAAGTCGTCGGGCGTCGGGGCGCCGGTCAGCGGGTAGACGATCTGGTCGGGATGGACGCTGGCCAGCAGGCCGTAGTCGGCGTTGTTGATCAGCTCGCTTTCCTGGCGTTCCTTGATCGTCTCGATCGTCAGGCGCAGCTGTTCCTTGATCTGGTCGTGCGGGCTGCTGTAGAGGTCCGACACGCGGGTGTGCACATCGAGCACGGTGCTCACCGAGTTCAGGAAGTACTCGCGCGGCTGCTCCTCGTAGTCGACGAAGGTGCTCGGCAGTTCGGCCTCGTCGCGCTTGGCGCACAGCACCTGCACGTCCTGCGGGTTGCGCACCGTGTTCAGGCGGTAGATGCCCGCCTCGACCGGCAGCCACTGCAGCAGGTGCGTGAGCCAGCGCGGGCTGATGGTCGACAGGACCGGCGCGGTCTTGGTGGCGTTGGCCAGCTGGCGGGCGGCGTTGTCGCCGAGGGCGCGTTGGCCGCTCGCGGTCTGAAGGTCCGACATGGAAGCTCCTATGGAAGAAAAACGAGGATCGATCTTTGAAAAACGACCGAGGCCAGTGTCGAGCGGCCCCGGCGCGCCCTCAACCGGCTATCGCCACCACACGGGGGGAAATCGCTCGTCAAGCCGCGGCCGGGTCCTCGCAGTGCGCGATGAGGTGCGACAGCGGCACCTGCAGCGCCTGGGCGAGCTTCGCGGCGGTGGCGAGCGACGGCATCACCGTGGCGCGCTCGATCTCGCCCATGTACGAGCGGTTCAGCTCGGCCTCGCCGGCGAGGTGCTCCTGCGACCACCCCTTCGCCTCGCGCAGCCGGCGGACCGCGGCCCCGAAGCGTTCCCCCATGTTCTTCTCGTGCGACATCCCCGTTCCCCTACAGCAGCGTGCGCCCGGTGTCCGGGTCGCCTTCCCTCGACTGCGCCTGCGTGATGCGGCTGCCCGGCGGCACGCTGCGCGTGAGCCACACGTTGCCGCCGATGGCCGAGCCCCGGCCGATGGTGACGCGCCCGAGGATCGTGGCCCCGGCGTAGATCACCACCTCGTCCTCGACGATCGGGTGGCGTGCACCGCCCTTCTGCAGGTGGCCGTCCTCGTCGGTGACGAAGCGCTTGGCGCCCAGCGTGACGGCCTGGTACAGCCGCACGTCGCGGCCGATCTCGGCGGTCTCGCCGATCACGACGCCGGTGCCGTGGTCGATGAAGAAGCCGGGCCCGATGCGGGCGCCGGGGTGGATGTCGATGCCGGTCTCCCCGTGCGACAGTTCCGCGACGATGCGCGCGAGCAGCGGCACGCCGAGCCCATGCAGCTGGTGCGCGATGCGGTGGTGGATCATCGCGTGGATGCCCGGGTAGCACAGCAGCACCTCGTCGACGCTGTGCGCCGCCGGGTCGCCGCGGTAGGCGGCGAGCACGTCGCTGTCGAGCAGCTCGCGGATGGCCGGCAGCGCAGCGCCGAACTCGCGCACCACCTCCAGCGCCCGCGCCTCGGTGGCCGCGGCCTCCTCGGTGCCGCTGCGCGCCTGGTGGCGCAGCTCCAGCTGGACCTGGCCGTGCAGCGCACCGAGCGCGGTGTCGAGCGTGTGGCCGACGTAGAAGTCCTCGTGGTCCTGGCGCAGGTCGGGCGGGCCGAGGCGCATCGGGAACAGCGCACCGCGCAGGCCGGCCACGATGGCCGACAGCGCTTCACGCGACGGCAGCTCGCGGCCACCGACCTCGCGCACGCGGTGCTGTCCATCGCGCCAGCGTTCGCGGGCGCGGCGCAGCTGGGCGACGATGTCGGCCAGCCCCGGAGTCACGCCGCCGCTCACTCCTGCACCCACGGCAGGCCGCGGAACCGCCAGCCGTCGGCGGTGCCGCGGTGGTGGGCGCCGTCGAGTTCGCCCTCGAAACCTTCGAGCACGTTGAACGCGGCAGCGAAGCCCGCCTTGGTCGCGGCCTCGGCCGCGAGCGCGGAGCGCTTGCCGCTTCGGCACAGCAGCAGCACCACCTGTTCGTGCTTCACCTTGGCCTCGAGTTCGCGCACGAAACGCGGGTTCCGCGTCAGGGCCGTGCCGCTCGCCCAGGCGACGTGCACGGCGCCGGGCACCTGGCCCACGAACTTGCGTTCCTCGGCGGACCGCACGTCGACGAGCACGGCGTCCCCGGACTGCGCCAGGGACCAGGCCTCACCGGGGGCGATGCCACCGGCGTAGGCCAGGCCGATGCCTCGTGCGGCCTCGCGGGCCCGCTCGAGCACGGGGTGGAGGGCGATGTCGTCCGCGGTGATCGTCATGGTGCGCCGGGCCTTCTCTCGGTACTGAACACCAGCGAGAGCGTAGGCATTCGGAGCCGAGCGAGGAACGAACCGATGCGCCGGACGATATGAGGAAAGCGAGGGTTCAGGACCCCGCTTCGGCCAGCACGTCGAGCAACCCGCTGAACCGCTGCGTGCGTTCCGCCAGCGCCTCCGCGAACGCCCGCTCCCGCCCGCTCACCAGCGTGAACCGCTTGCGCGCCCGCGTGATGCCCGTGTAGACCAGCTCCCGCGTCAGCACCCGGCTGGGCGCCTCGGGCAGCACGAGCACGGTGTGCTCGAACTCCGAGCCCTGGGACTTGTGCACTGTCATCGCGAACGCGGTCTCGACGTCGGCGAGGCGGCTCACGCCCACCGAGCGCACGGTGTCGCCTTCCAGGAAGTGCACGCGCAGCGCACCGCCCGGCACGCGCAGCGCGATGCCGATGTCGCCGTTGAACACCCCGCTGCCGGCGATGTTGCGGGTCACCATCACCGGGCGGCCCTCGTACCACTCGCCCGACGGGCGCAGCAGCCCCTCGTCGGCCAGCGCGCGCTGCACCGCCGCGTTGAGGTCCACCACACCCCACGCGCCCTCGCGCACCGCGCACAGCAGGCGGAAGCGGTCGAACGCGGTCAGCACGGTGATGGGGTCGGCGCCGTCGCGCACGGCCTCGAAGCAGCCACGGTAGCCGTCGACGGCCAGCCGCACGGCCACGGTGGCCGAGGGATCCGCGGGCCAGCCGAGTTCGGCCGCGTGGGCGCGGTCGCGCAGCAGCGCCGACGCGCGGGCCGCGTCGCCGTCGTTGACCGCGAGCGCGAGCTGGCCGATGGCGCCGTCGAAGCGGCGGCTGCGGCGCAGCATCACCGTCTGCTGCGCGAGCGGCGGACCGCCGGTGGCGAAGGCCGGTGGCAGGACCTGGCCCGTCACGGCCTCGGCGTAGCGCAGGGTCTCGGTGTCGTAGCGGCCCTGTTCGGCGCCGCGGCAGAGGTCGCCCAGCACGGCACCGGCCTCCACCGAGGCCAGCTGGTCCTTGTCGCCCAGCAGCACGATGCGCGCGTGCGGCGGCAACGCGTCGAGCAGCGAGGCCATCATCTCCAGGTGCACCATCGACGCCTCGTCGACCAGCAGCACGTCGACGTCGAGCGGGTGCGCCGCATCGTGCTGCAGCCGGCGCGTGCCCGGGCGTGCGCCCAGCAGCGAGTGCAGCGTGCGGGCCGACTCCAGGTGACCGACCCACTCCGACAGCGCGAGCGAGTCCCCGACCCGCCCCTGCAGTTCGATGAGCGCGCTGGAGATCGACTGCTTCAGCCGCGCCGCCGCCTTGCCCGTGGGCGCGGCAAGTGCGATGCGCAGCCGCGCCGGCGCCGGGTCCACGGCCCACAGCAGCGCGAGCAGCCGGGCCGCGGTGTACGTCTTGCCCGTGCCCGGGCCGCCGGTGATGACCGACAGGCGCGAGCGCAGTGCCACGGCACACGCGAACTTCTGCCAGTCGAAGGTGTCGTCGGGCGGGAACAGGGCGTCGAGCCAGCGGCGGGCCACGGCCTCGTCGACCGGCGCATGGTGGGACACGCGGCGCGACACCTGCGAGGCCACGCGCTGTTCGTCGACCCAGTAGCGGCGCAGGTAGAGCCGCCCCGCGGACAGCACCAGGGGTTCGCTGCCCCCGGGCCCCTCGCTCACCACGGGGCTGTGGCGCAGCGCGTCGAGCCAGTCGGCGGCCGTTCGCGGCAGGCGCGCGGCCACGGCCTCCCAGGCTTCGGCCTGCGTGCCGGTCCAGCCCAGCAGGTCCTCGGCCTTCACGAGGCCGTCGTCGATCACGAGGCACGTGTGCCCTCGGCCTTCCATGTGCACGAGCAGCGCCGCGGCCATCAGCACCGGTGCGGGATCGTGCGGCGACAGCTCGGCGACGAAGCGCGCGAACATGTGGTCGAGGTGGCGGATCCAGCCCGCGTCGGCCCAGCGCTGCAGTTCCTCGAGCGCCTCGGCGCCCGACAGCGGCGGCCGGCGCTCCGGCGGCAGCAGGTCGTCGAACGCGTCCATCTGGATGCCGGGGGTCATCGTTGGCTCCCGAAGGCCGCGTCGAGCGCGTCGAGGAACACACGGTCGGCCGGCACGTGGCAGCAGCCGCCCGCCGGGCCGTGCACGCCGCGCAGGTACAGGTAGACGGCGCCGCCGAGGTGCCGCTCGGGGTCGTACGTCTCGCCGAGGCGCACGGCGAGCAGCCGGTGCAGCGCGAGCATGTACAGCGCCGCCTGCACGTCGTAGCGGTGCTCGGCCATCGAGGCCTGCAGCGCGGCCGCGGTGTAGTCGCCGTCGCGCGGGCCCAGCGCGTTCGACTTGTAGTCGAGCACCCAGTACTTCCCGCCGTGGAAGAACACGAGGTCGGCGAAGCCCATCAGCAGTCCGCGCAGCTCACGCTCGGGCAGCGGCGGGCGCGGCGCGCCGTGCAACAGGTGCCGCTGGCACAGCCGGTCGACCTCGGCCGTGGGCAGCGCCTCGCTCGGGAACCAGAACTCCATCTCGGGCAGGCGCTGTTCGATGCCGTCGAGCGCCACGCCCAGCGGCGGCAGCGGCTGCGACACCACGTCGCCCAGCCACTCCAGCACGTCGTCGGCGCGGTGGCCCCAGCCCTGGCGGTCGCAGCGCTTGCGCAGGCGCTCGCGCAGCACCTCCGACCGCGCGAGGCCGAACTGCTCGTCGGCCAGCCATTCGAGCTGGTCGTGCAGGAAGTTGCCCGGCATGGCGCCGCGCGGGAACGTGTGCCAGGGCCGCGTGGCCGCAGCGGGCAGCGGCGCGGCATCGTCCTCGGACAGGGCCAGCACCTCGTCTTCCCGCACGACACCCGCCAGCGCGGGCAGCGGTGCGGCGCCGAGGTGGCGCACGAGCGCCGAGAAACTCGACACCGACCAGCGCCGCTCGAACTTCCCGGCATACGCCGGTGCATCGCGCAACGGCGGCGGCTCGTCGTGCCGGCGCAGCCGCGTGCGTTCGGCCGCGGGGTCGAGGCGCTCGGCGACGATCTCGCCATGGCCGGACACCACGTGGTCGACGGCCATCGCGACCCCGTCCTCCGTGACGGCCGTGGCCCCCACCAGCACGTGCCCGAGCGCGCTGCGGTGCACGACACAGGCCTTGCCCGACTTCGGCGCGGCCACGCCGACCCACAGCGCATGCCGCGCCCGCGTGAGCGCGACGTACAGCAGGCGCAGGTCCTCCTGCAGCCGCTCGCGGTCGGCGAGGTCCATCACGTCCGCCGACGGATCGAGGTGCAGCTCGCGGCCCTCGGCGCCCATCACCGACACCACCGCATGCCCGCTCGACGACGGCAGGCGCGCGAGCGTCGCGAACGGCAGCAGCACCACCGGGTACTCGAGGCCCTTGGACTTGTGCACGGTGACGACCTTGACCAGGTCGGCATCGCTTTCGAGCCGCACGATCTGGTCCTCCGCACCCTCGGCGTCGTCGGCGATGCGGTCGGCGAGCCAGCGCACCAGCGCATGTTCGTTGTCGAGGTGGCTGCTGGCCGACTGCAGCAGCTCGGCGAGGTGCAGGTAGTTCGTCAGGCGGCGTTCGCCTTCGGGTGCCGCGAGCCAGCGGGCCGGCAGCGACAGCACGTGCAGCGTCTGCCGCAGCATCGTCAGCACGCCCTGGCTCAGCCAGGTGCGGTGCAGCGCCCGCAGCGCTTCGGTCTGGGCATCGAACACGGCGTCGTCATCGGCCAGCTCGGCGAGTTCGGCGAGTGTTCGCGCGAGGGTGTCGCTGGCGAACGCGGCCCGCACGAGGCGCGCATCCAGCGGCGACATCACCGCATGCAGCCACCGCAGCAGGTCGCGCGCCTCGGGGCTCGCGAACACCGAGTCGCGGTCGGACAGGTACACCGAGGCCACGTTGCGGCGCCGGAGTTCACGCCGCACCGCGTCGGCCTCCTTGCCGGTGCGCACCAGCACCGCGATGTCGGCCGGTCGCAGGCGCTGGAATCCCTGCCCGCCGCCCTCGAAGCCGGTCCCGGGATCGTTGAGCCACCCCACGATGCGCTCGGCACACGCGGCGGCGAAGCGGCGCTGGATCGACTGGGCGTCGAGCAACTCCCCGTCCACGCACAGCGTGATGGCCGGCACCTCGCCGTCGGTCGAGCGCAGGTGCTCGGGACGGTCCTTCGCCTTCACGGACAGGAACGGCAGCGGGTCGTCGCCGCCCCCACGCAGCAGGAACGCACCCGCGCCGGGCCGCTGCTCGGCGAGGTCGAACAGGTGGTTCACGGCCGACACCAGCGCGCCCGTGGAACGGTGGTTCGTGTCGAGCACGTAGTGCCGGCCCTCGGTCGCCCGCCGGGCCGCGAGGTAGCTGTGGATGTCGGCCCCGCGGAAGCCGTAGATGGACTGCTTCGGGTCCCCGATCAGCAGCAGCGCCGTGGCGGGGTCGTTGGCCGCGGTACGGTACAGGCGGTCGAAGATGCGGTACTGCACCGGCGACGTGTCCTGGAACTCGTCGATCAGCGCGACCGGGTACTGCGCGACGATGCGCTCGCGCAGGCGCTCGCCGTTGGGGCCGGCCAGCGCGGTGTCGAGCCGGTCCAGCATGTCCTGGAAACCGAAGCGGCCGGACTGGCGCTTGAGTTCCTGCAGGCGCGCCGCGACGTGCGAGGCGGCGTGCAGGCGCAGCGGGGCGGCCCAGTCGGGCAACGCCATCAGTTCGGCGAACGTTTCGAAGCCAGGTGGCAGGTCGAGTGGTGCGGGTCCGGTCCACACCTCGGAGAGGAACGTGGGGGTCAGACGTTCACAGCCCTTCTCGCCCAGCGCCTTGCGCAACGCGGCAGGGCTTCCCGCACCCTTGGCCAGCTTGTCGAGGTCCGGGTTGAACCACTTCGGCTGGAACCGCTTCTTCGCGAAATGATCGGCCGCGTAGTGCGCCTCCAGCCACTCGCGCATCTCCGTCACGCGGGCCTGCACGGCGGCCAGCACCTCACCGAAGCGGCCCGCCTCGCGGTCCACCACCTCGGCCAACGGCGCGCCCGGCCCTCCGCGCGGCACCTGCGGCAGGAGCGCCCGCATGTCGGTCCGCAGCGCATCCACGTCCTTCCACACCGACAACGCCACGTCGAGCTGGGCCGGCGACAGCCGGTAGAAGTGCTGGCGCCAGTAGTCGCGCACGGCCTCGTCACGCAACACGCCGTCGTCGGGCACCAGTTCCTCGTCGAACAGGCTGCCGCTGTCGAACGCGTGTTCGCGCAGCATGCGCTGGCACCACGCGTCGATGGTGAACACGGCCGCGTCGTCCATGCTTTCGGCGGCGGCGGCCAGGCGCCACGCCGCGGCCGCGCGGGCCGGTCCCTCGTGGCCGGCCAGCAGCTGGGTGAGCAACGGGTCGGCCGCCTCGGCGTCACCGCGGAACACGCGCGCCGCCTCCAGCAGCCGGGCGCGGATGCGGTCGGACAGTTCGCGCGTGGCCGCGCGGGTGAAGGTCAGCACGAGGATCTCGGACGGCACGAGCGCGCGCGCATGGGCCTCGCCCTCGTCCCCATGGCCCAGCACCAGGCGCAGGTACAGCGCCGCGATGGTCCACGTCTTGCCGGTGCCGGCGCTGGCCTCGATCAGGCGGCTGCCCCACAGTGGCAGCGAGAGGGCGTCGAGCGGCTCACTCATCGCCGTCCTCCTCCGCGTCGCCGCTGCCGTGCGGCGTGACCTTCACGGCGCCCTCGATCCAGCGCGCCACCGGGCCATAGAGCTGTTCCGCCAGCGCGGCGAAACGGCCGTCGGCCACCAGCGACTCGAACTCGGGCCACAGGCGCGCCAGGCAGGCGTCGGCCGACTCGCCGGGCAGCCGCCCACCGTCGTAGACGGCCGCCGCGCGCGTGGCATCGGCCACGAACGCCAATGCCGTCTTCGCGGCCACCGGCAGCGGCTGGGCCATGCCCTCGCGCCACACGTCGATCAGTTCGTCGAGCAGCACCCGGGCCTCGTCGGGCGGAACGGGCTCGACGACCACGGTGGCGTCGCGCGCCACCAGCACACCGCCCACCGGCGCGCGGGTGGAGCCGGCCACCAGCGCACGCACCCAGGCGGACAGCAGCCGTTCGTGGCGCACGCCCTTCTTGCTCAGCACCCGGCCCGGGTTCAGCTCGAGCCACACGGTGCGGTCGCCGTCGGTGACGAGGCCGTCGAGCCAGTCCTCCAGCACGACACCGCGGTGCGCGTGGTGCACCGGCACCTTCGGCGCCGGGCGCGGGTACGTCGCGCGCACCTCGGCCCAGCGTTCCAGCATGGGGGCCACGCCCGCCACGAGCTCGCCCTGACGCCGTGCGCCCAGCGCGCCGATGGGCAGGCGGCCCGCGCGCTGCAGCGCCTCGGCGCGCGTGGCCAGGGTGGCGGCCACGTCGCCCGTGTCCGGGTCCGCGATGAGTTCGTCGACGAGCTGGTACTCCTGCAGCGCGTTCAGCGAGAAGGTCTCCTCGTCCTCGGGCACCGCGTCGCCGTCGCTGAACACCACCTGCAGCCGCCGTCGGAAGAACTCGCGCACCGGCTGGCGCAGGAACGCGACCAGGTTGGCGACGGACAGCGGCGTGTCGGTGTCCACGTCGACCGGCGCGAAGGCCTCGGCCGCCTCGCGGCCGTCGTGCGCGGCGCGCCACTCGCGGGCGTGCGTGAACAGCGCGCCGCCCTCGAAGTAGCGGCGGCTGAACGGCTGCAGCGGGTGTTCGGTGGTGCGGGCGTGCAGCACGTCGCCGGTCCAGCCCGCCGCGAGGTAGTCGCGGAACTGGGAGACGAGCACCGACGGCGGCCGTTCGCTGTTGTCGCGCACGTTGCGGCCGGTCCAGCTGATGTAGAGCAGGCGCCGCGCGCTGAGCACGGCCTCGAGCATCAGCTGGCGGTCGTCGTCGCGCCGCGAGCGGTCGCCAGGGCGCGTCTGGCCCGGCAGGCCCATCAGGTCGAAGTCGCTGCGGGACGTGGACCGCGGGTAGTCGCCGTCGTTCATGCCCAGCAGGCACACCACCTCGAACGGGATGGAGCGCATGGGCATCAGCGTGCAGAACGTGACCCCGCCGCCCAGGAACCGGCGGCCGAGGCCCGGTTCGTCGACGCCGGACAGCCAGGCTTCACGCACCGCGGCCAGCGGCACGCGCTCCTCGAACGCGGCGGTGTCGCAGGCTTCCAGCCAACGGCGCAGCGCATCGTCCAGCGTGGCGAGCGTGACGCGGTCGCGTTCGTCGGCGGGCTTGACCAGGGCCAGCAGCAGCGCGCGCACGCGCTCGGCCCACTCGGCCGGCGGCACGGGCACCACGGCCTGCTGCCACCAGTGCGTCAGCGCGTCCACCATGGCCGCGAGCGACCCGGCGAGCGACGCGTCGAGCCCGCCCACCTCGGCGTAGGGTTCGATGCCGTCGAACGCCGCGCCGGCCACCATGCCGCTGGCATACCCGAGCAGCATGCGGCGCAGGCCGAAGAGCCACGTGTTCTGCTCGCCGCAAGCGTCCAGGCCCAGGTCGGCGCGCTGGGCCTCGTTGAGGCCCCAGCGCACGCCCGCGCCGGCGATCCAGGCGGTGAGCTGCGGCAAGTCGGTGTCCTGGATGCCGAACCGGTTCGCGATGGCCGGCACGTCGAGCAGGTCGCGCACGTCGTTGAGCCGGCAGCGCTCCTGGGGCAGCCGCATCAGCCAGTCGACCGCCACCACGAGCGGGTTCGTGCCGCGGTCGTTCACGTCGGCGATGTCGAACGGGATGTACCGCGCGTCCGAGCGCGCGTACTGGCCGAACACCGCGCGGATGGCCGGGGCGAGGGTCTCGACGTCGGGCACCATCACGACGATGTCGCGCGGGTGCAGCGGCGTGTCACCGGGCGCGGCCAGCAACGCCAGCAGTTGGTCGTGCAGCACCTCCACCTCGCGCTGGCCGCTGTGCGTGACGTGGAAGACGATCGAGCGGTCGTCCGCCCTCGCCGCCACCGCCGGGTGTTCGACGATGGGCACGAGGTCGCGGATGCGGTTCTGCACCTGGGCCAGCAGCGTGGCGCCGTCGTCCTCGTCGAACAGGTCGACGCGCGGGATGGCAAACCGGGCGCGGGCCGCGGCGTCGTCGAAGGCATCGAGCTGGCGGATGAAGTCGCCGCCCTGTCGGCCCCACGCGGCCAGCAGCGGGTGGCCGTGCAGGTGCATGTCTTCGAGCGGGATGGCGGCGAGGTCGCGGCCCCCGCGCAGCGGATGGCGGCCTCGCGACGGGCGCAGCGCGTCGCGGCCCTGGAGGATGTCGGCCCAGTGGAAGCGGCACGGGTTGGGCACGGCCAGCAGCACCTGGGCGTGGGTCGACAGCGCGGCCAGCGCCTCCATGGTCTGCAGCGGCACGTGCGACATGCCGAACAGCACCACGCGGCGCGCCACCGGCGACACCGGCGTGCCGTTTTCCATCGCCGAGACGAAACGCCGGTGCAACTGGGGGCGTGTGCCCGAACGCTCGGACGGGCTCAGCAGGCCCAGCACCTCGCGCCACAGCAGCGGCTGCCAGCGCTGCTCGTCGGGCACGGGCCGGTCGGGTGCGCCCGGGTTCGGCAACACGTCGCGGCCGGCGGCCCACGTGTCGAGCCAGTCGCTGCGGTAGACCTGGTACTGGTCGAAGAGGTCGGCGAGACGCTGGCACAGCTGCAGGCGGCGCACCACGTCGTCGCCGTGCAGGAACCGCGCGAGCGGCTCGTACCCGGGCCGTTCCAGCAGGGTGGGCACGTGCGCCATCAGCCGCCATGTCAGCGCGGCCTTGTCGAGGGGCGAGACCGGCGGCACGGCATCGCGCCCCAGGGCCTGCCGGAACGTGCGCCACATGAACCGCGCGGGCAGTTCCACCCGCGTGGCGGCGCACACGCCCAGCCGCTCGGCGAGCGTCATCTTGAGCCACTCGGCCACGCCGTTGCTCTGCACGAGGAACACCTCCTCCTCGAGCGGGCCCAGCGGCTGGCGCTGGATCCACTCGAACAGGGCGTCGCGCAGCAACTCGGAGCGGTTGCCGTGGAGCACCAGCAGGCCGGGCTGGATGGAGGTTGTCATGCCCGGATTCTGGCGTGCGCCAGGCTCGCCAGGTGAGCCAGCACCGGTGTCAGGTGAGCGCGTGGGCCGAAACGACGATGCCGTCCTCGTCGGCGTAGAGCCAGTCGCCCGGGCGCACCCAGACGCCCTGCACCTTCACGGCCACGTCGCGCTGGCCTTCGTTCCGGCGTTCGGTGGGCAGCGGGATCAGCGCGAGCGCGCGGATGCCCACGTCGCACACCGCCAGTTCGGCGGCATCGCGCACGCAGCCGTCGACCACGACACCGGCCCAGCCGTTCTTCGCGGCCGCCGCGCCGATGTTGCCGCCGACCAGCGCGCGGCGCAGCGAGCCGCCGCCGTCGACGACCAGCACCCGGCCGTCACCCGGGGATTCGAGCAGCGCCTTGACGTGGGTGTTGTCCTCGAAACACTTGACCGTGACGACCTGCCCGTGGAACTTGCGGCGCTGGCCGTAGTCATGGAACACCGGGGGCAGCACGCGGAAGGTGTCGTCGGTGCTGCCCTTGTGGGTGTCGCAGAAGTCGCAGGTCGCGAAGGTCGTGGTCATGCGAGGGAGACTTTCCTGATGATCGTTCGGGGATCATCCCGCGGCACGGGCAGCATGGGCTGGTGCTCGCGCACCGGGTGCAGGATGACGGCGGTGGACACTTCGGTCAGCTGGCCGAACTTCGAGATCACGGCATCGAGGTGGGCCACGTCCATCACCGCGATCTCGAGCAGCCAGTTGTCCTGCCCGGCGACATTGTAGGCATTGACCACCTCGGGGGTCTGCTGCACCACCTTCGTCACCCGCCCCGATTCGGCCCGCCCCAGCCGCAGCAGCGCACGGATGCCGTAGCCGAGCTTGCCGAGGTCCACCTTGGCCGTGTAGCCGGTGATCACGCCCGCGGATTCGAGCTTGCGCACGCGTTCGGTGACCCCGGGCTGGCTGAGCTGCACCCGCCGGCCCAGTTCGGCCATCGACAGGCGGGCGTCGCGCTGCAGTTCGGCCAGGATGCGCGTGTCGTGATCGTCGAGATGGGGAATCAAGGCGGGCCTCCACGAAGAATCAGGTACATACCCAGGGTTCGATTCTCGAACCTCGGAGCCGGACACCCGCTCCTCAAAAGATCATACCGCGCCTTCCAAATACGCCGAACCCCCGTTCATTTCTCCTTCCGCGCCTCGGCCGCCCGGCGCAGCGCCGTCAGCGTGGTGCGGCTCGTGCTGACGTCCGCGTCCAGGCGCAGGTGCAGCAGCGTGGGCTTCCCGCTCGCCAGCGCGGCGGCGAAGGCCGGCTCGAAGGCCGCGGTGGTGGACAGCGTCTCCGCCCGCCAGCCGTAGGCCCGTGCGAGCGCCGCGAAGTCGGGGTTGAACAGGTCGCTGCCGCTGACCCGCCCCGGGTACTCGCGCTCCTGGTGCATGCGGATCGTGCCGTAGGTGCCGTTGTCCACGACGATGCTGATCAGGCGCGTGGCGCCGTAGCCCGTCGCGGTCGCGAGCTCCTGGCCCGTCATCAGGAAGTCGCCGTCGCCCGCGACGTTGACCACCGTGCGGTGCGGGTACAGCAGCGAGGCGGCCACGGCGGCGGGCACGCCGTAGCCCATCGCGCCGGCCGTGGGCGCGAGCTGGGCGCGGCCGTGGAGCTGCAGCCCGGGGTACTTCACGAAGCGGTGCAGCCAGCCCGAGTAGTTGCCGGCGCCGTTCGTGTAGACCGTGTCCTCGGGTGCGAGCCGCTGCACCGTCTTCATCACGACGGCCATGTCGAGCGGCTCGACAGCGTGCGTCTCGTGGTTCGCGACGTAGTCGGCCTGGGCCGCGGCGGTCCACGCCGTCCACGGCAGCGACACCGGTGCCGCGAGCGACTCCAGCGCCTTCGCGGCGTTCTGCATCGAGGCGTTCAGCAGCAGGTCGGCGGCATAGACGCGGCCCAGTTCCTCGGCGCCCGAGTGCACGTGGATCAGCTTCTGCGCCGGACGCGGCGCCTGCAGCAGCGTGTAGCCGCCCGTGGTCATCTCGCCCAGGCGCGGCCCCACGGCCAGCACGAGGTCGGCCGAGCGGATGCGTTCGGCGAGCTTCGGGTTGATGCCGATGCCCACGTCGCCCGCGTAGTTCGGGTGGCGGTTGTCGAAGAGGTCCTGGAAGCGGAACGCACAGCCCACCGGCAGTTGCCAGTTCTCGGCGAAACGCTGCAGCGCCTGGCAGGCCTGGGCGTCCCACCCCGCCCCGCCGGCGATCACGAAGGGTCGCTCCGACGCGAGCAACATCGCCCGCACGTCGCGCAGCGCGCCCGGCGCGGGCCAGGCCGTGGCCGGCTCCACGCGGGGCAGCACCGGGGCGGCCGTGAGCTGGGTCAGCATGTCCTCCGGCAACACCAGCACCACGGGACCCGGTCGGCCCTGCATCGCGGTGTGGAAGGCCCGCGAGACGTACTCGGGCAGGCGGTCGGCATCCTGCACCTCGCCGACCCACTTGGCGAAGCCCAGCGTGCCGGGGCCGAACACCTGGCGGTAGTCGAGTTCCTGGAAGGCCTCGCGGTCGCGCTGGTCGCTGGCGACCTGGCCGATGAACAGCACCATGGGTGTGCTGTCCTGGAAGGCGGTGTGCAGCCCGATGCTGGCGTTGGTGGCGCCCGGCCCGCGCGTCACGAAGCAGATGCCCGGGCGCCCGGTCAGCTTGCCCTGGGCCTCGGCCATGAAGGCCGCCCCGCCCTCCTGCCGGCAGCCGATGAAACGGATGCGGTCGCGGTGTTCGTGGAAGCCGTCGAGCACGGCCAGGAAACTTTCTCCGGGGACACCGAACACGGTGTCGACACCCTGGGCGACCAGGGCTTCGACGAGGACGTGGCCGGCCAGGCGGGGGGAAGGCGTGGGCTGGATCATGCAGCGACTTTAAGCCGCTTTGAGGACCCCGCGCTGGCGGGCGACACCCGCCCCGACCATCGACGCCGACAGCACGCCCATCGCGAGCGCCAGCGCCGAGCCGTAGAACACGCCGTTGGACTGCCCGTGGTCGAGCAGCGCGCCGAAGATCGGGGACGCCAGCGCGAAGCCCAGGTCGAGGCCCGAGTACACCGTGCCGTACACCCGGCCGGTGGCGCCCGGGGGCGCGGCCTGCTTGATCAGCATGTCGCGCGACGGGCCGGCGAGGCCCGTGCCGAACCCGGCGATGGCGGCGATGGCCGCGGCCACCATGCCCGGCAGCAGCCCGGTGCCCACGAGCGCCAGCAGCACGGCCGACGCGAGCAGGCACGCGCCGATGATCTTCTCGAGCCGGGCGGCGCCGGCGGCCAGGAAGCCGCCGACGACCATGCCGGCCGCGCCGAACAGCATGTACCCCGTCACCACGAAGGCGGTGGCCGTGAGGGGCAGGCCGTACATGCCTTCGAGCGCCGGGCTCGCGAAACTCTGGATCGCACTCAGCGCGGCGGTGGAGAAGAAGAAGAACGAGAAGCACAGCCACACGGAGGGCAGCTTCAGGAAGGCCATCGGGTGCTCGTTCGCCACCGCGGCGGCCGGTCCCTTGGCGGTCTCGTGCGCCCAGGCGCCGGCCTTGTCGTCGATGGCGTCGCGGTTGAACCACAGGACCAGGATCACGAGCAGCGCATAGCCGGCCATGCTGGCCGACGCGATGCGCCACGACCCGGTCAGGTTGGTGAGGCCCAGCAGGAACACCGGCGCCGCGGCCCAGCCGAGGTTGCCGCTGATGCCGTGCACCGAGAACGCGTGCCCCAGCCGCGGCTGCGAGACCCGCTTGTTCAGGATGGTGAAGTCGACCGGGTGGAACGGCGCGTTGCCGAGGCCCGCGAAGCACGCCCCGATGAAGAGCCCGCCGTAGCCGTCCGCGCTGGCCGTGGCCACCGCGCCCAGCGCGAAGCAGCTCAACGCGGCGAACAGGATGGGCCGGGCGCCGATGCGGTCCACGAGGAAGCCGGACAGCGCCTGGCCCACGCCGGAGATCACGAAGAAGGTCGAGACCAGAAGGCCCAGCTGCGCGTAGTTCAGCCCGAAGTCACGGATGAACAGCGGGAACAGCGGCGGCAGCATCAGGTGGAAGAAGTGCGAGGAGCCGTGCGCCAGGCCGATCAGGCCGATGGTGCGGGCGTCCTGCCGGAGGGGGACGGCAGCGGTGGGAGCGGTCATGCGGAACGAAGGATGGAACCAGGATCGGGATGTGAACTCTAGGCGTCCCCACCGCGTCCGGGTTACGATAACTCGTCAAGTTCTGTCGAGATCGCGCCATGACCCGCCCTGCCGACCGCCCGCGTGCCAGTGTTCCCCCGGTGGATCCGTACCAGTTCGCCCCCACGCCGGAGCATCCCGTGCGGGCGAAACACCGCCGGCTGAACGCCGAGACGCGCATCGACCCGCACCAGCACCCGTGGGCCCAGTTGGCGTTCTCGATCACCGGGGTGATCCGCCTCACCGCCGACCACGGCACGTACATCGTCCCGCCGTCCCGCGCGGTGTGGATCCCGCCGGGCGTGGAACACGCGGTCAGCGTGCTCGAGGACGCCGAGCTGCGCACCATCTACATCCACCAGGACGAGGACCACTGCGGCCCCGAGAACGGCCGCGCCGCCCCCGATTCCCCGTGGCGAACGTGCCGTGTGCTGGAGGTGTCGAGCCTGATGCGCGAACTGGTGATGCAGCTCACCGTGGCGCCGGGCGAGCTGGCCCCGTCCGACCGGGAGTACCACCTGAGCGCCCTGGTGCTCGACGAGCTGCGCCGGGCCAAGCCCGTGCCGCTGGGTGTCGCCCTGCCCCGCGACAAGCGGCTGCTGTCGCTGTGCGAAGCGGTGATCGAGGACCCGGGCCGCTGGGCCACGCTGGACGACTGCGCCCGGGGCACCGGGGCCAGCCCGCGCACCGTGGCCCGCCTGTTCCGCAGCGAACTGGGCACCACCTTCCTGCAATGGCGCCAGCAGGTGTTGCTCGCGAAGGCGCTGGCGATGGCGGCCCGGCGGCTGCCGATGGCGGTCATCTCGGCCGAGCTGGGCTACGCGAGTCCGAGCGCCTTCACGGCGATGGTGCGCCGCTCCGTGGGCGCACCGCCCAGCCGCTTCTTCAACTGAGCGGCGTCAGAACCAGTACAGCAGCGTTTCCTTGCGGATCGCGTCGGACGCCTTGTCGGCCGCGTCGATCGCCTCCACCCAGCGGCGGGCCAGTTCCTCCTGCCCTGCCGCCTCGAGGTGGCACGACGTCGAGCGGAAGGAACTTCCCACGGCGTCGGCGTCCGGGCCCGGAAAGATGCGCAGGTGGGCGTTGCGCGCGAACTCGGTCTGCGCATGCCGCAGCGCGGGGTCGTCCTGCCCGCCACACCCCGAGTGGCGGGCCACCAGGATCTTGCCGGCGTCCGCGCCCAGGCGGATCTGCTTGAGCACCTGGCCCAGGCCCTGCTGGTAGCGGCGGGCATCACCGCCGTGGTCCGACGCCCCCTGGAGCCACAGCACGTAGTCGAAGTGGATCTGCTTCTCGCGGGCCACCCGCAGCGCCGCGGCGAGCCGGGCCTGCGCCGGGCCCTTGCCCAGCCAGTCGGCCATGCGCGCGCCCTCCACGCCCACCGGCAGGAACACGACCTTCTCGGCGTGCCGCGCCGCCCGCAGGCGGCGGCCGAGCGGCATCCACATGGATCCCTTCGCACAGTCGGCGCCCGAGAGCGGGTCCGCCGCCGGGCGCTCCACGCCGTCGGGACCGAGCTGGTACACGCCGGCCTCGGGCGGGGAGACCTGCGCGTGGCAGTTGGATGCCAGGGTCTCGCCCACGGCCAGGATGTAGAGCGGCTCGGCCCGTGCCGCGCCCGCGCACGCCCAGGCGGCGAGCAGGGCCAGCAGCGTCCTAGTAGCCGATGACATAGCGGCTCCTCGCCTTCAGCGTGAACTTCGTGGCCTCCGCGAGGAGCACCGACAGGCCGAGCACGAAAGCCGTCTCGACCGCGAAATAGACCAGGGACGGCGACTGCGCGATCGGGGCGCGCTCGAGCACCTTCTGGAAGATCAGCATCAGGAACCCGTGCATGAAGTACAGCCCGAAGCTCAAGCGGGCGAAGTAGCCCAGCACGGCGTTCGGGCGGTCGAGGAACTCCTGGAACAGCAGGAACACGGTGACCAGCAGGCCCACCTTGCCGAGCTGGCGGAAGTTCAGGTGGCCGAGCCCCTCGGCGAAGGTGTTGGCGGTCTGGCCGAAGGTGAAGAAGCCGGTGGCGGCGGCGGCGAACCACACGGCCCCCGCCACCATCAGGACCCGTGACGCCGGCGTGCCCTTCAGCCGCGCGATGGCGGGCGCATGGACCGAGCACACGATGCCGGCGAGGTAGAAGCCGATGAAGTGCAGCAGGGCCAGCAGCGGGTTCAGGTTCTCGAAGGGCCGCTCGGAGAACACCGTGAACACGAGCCCCACCAGGGCCAGCCCGTGGATCAGCCACGTGCGCGACAGCCGCATGAACACGAACGACAGGCCGAAGACCAGCGAGATCATCGGGATGAACCACAGCGGCGGCACCATCGCCCCACCCACGACGAGCGACCACGCGACGTACCCCGGCACGGACACCCCGAGGAACTGCGGCCGGGACAGCGCGATGCCGAGCGCGATCGCGATCACCGAGAGCAGCAGGTACGGCAGCACGATGACCTGGAACTTCCGCGCGAGGTACCGCGGGTACGAGAAGCGGTCGCGCTGGGTGTGGTGGAACAGGAAGCCCGAGATGAAGACGAACCACGAGGTGGCGTCGGACAGGAAGAAGTGCACGTACTCCCCCACCCCCGGCATGCCGCGCACCGAGCCTTCATGGGACAGCACGACGAAGAGGATCGCGAGGCCCCGCAGGTTCTCGACCGGATAGCTGTGTTTCATGTGGGCGGGCCTGGGCGCGACGGGCGTACTTGTAACACGCAGAGGGACTGCCGCGGCGCGGCGCGGACCGCCGTGAAGGGGTGAAATCGCATCAGCCTGTGTCAAGGCCACACCATTGGTTGCACGTCCCCGGCACATGCAGGACTAGACTGGCGTGACAAATTGCGCACTTCGTGGCACCGCGCAGAAGGAAACACCATGCTCTCATCCCTCTTCGGCGACCTCCGTTCCATCCGGGGCACCCACCCGGATGGTCCCGACGGCGAGGAAGGCGGCTTCGCCGCCACGGCCCTGATGGAAAGCACCGCCACCGAGGTCAACGACCAGGGGCAGATGGTCGACAACCACCAGCGCGACCTGGTGGTGATGGGCTCCCCGGCGCAGGCCATCCGCGACCAGTTCGCGAACACCCGGGCCGACCTCGAGACGGCCACCCGCCAGATCACGCTGCTGGACCCCACCGGCGTCTGGGCCACGTCGGTCATCAAGGCGCTGTCCGACGCCACCGGCCGTCCCATCGAACGACTGCACCTGCGCGAGCAGGGCACGCTGCGCACGCTGGCCGTCATCGAACGCACCACGCTCGACCGCCGCAACGAAGACACGCTGCGCATCTACCACGCCGACGTGCGGGCCCCGGGGGCCGACAACGCCGCGATCCCCACCGCCCTGATGGAACGCAGCCACATGACCGCGGTGATCGTGGGCGCCATGTCCCCGAGCGCCATCGACGCCATGCTCGAGGCGCTGCAGCAGGCGGTGGCGCAGCCCAACTGGCGCTGTCCCACCCTGCTCTTCATGCTGCCGCCCAACGCGGTGTGGATCGCCAACAAGGTGGCCATGTACACGTGGCCACCCGCGCTGCGGGTGCAGGTGCTCAACGAGGCACTCACCAGCGCGTCGTCCGTCTGGAACTCGCTGCTCAGCATCTGGAACCGCGTGAAGACGGTGCCCACGTGGCAGCCACCCCAGGCGCCCGAGGAACACGGCCTCGAAGGGTTCCCCATCAAGGTGGCCGACCTGCCGAGCGCCGACGCCCCGGTCGTCGTGTCCGCGCCGGCCCGCAAGCACCACCTCGCGCCGCAGGCGGCCGACCGCGCGGTGGCGGCCATGCTGGGCATCGAGGGCCTGCTTGGCTGCGCCGTGGTCGACGCCGCCACCGGCTTCACGCTCGCCCGCCAGAGCCGCGAAGACCAGCCCGTGCACCTCGAACTGGCCGCGGCCGGCAGCGCCCAGGTGCTGCGCGCCCACCAGCAGTCGGCCCGCAGCATGGGCCTCGACGACGA